>ERZ777003.364-NODE-364-length-92105-cov-43.426225_pt1 | contig 92105 bp, 81 predicted proteins | sample MGYA00374956_ERZ777003 | MGnify/ENA primary metagenome ERZ777003 (study PRJEB29302, sample SAMN06268252) | bioreactor metagenome | isolation source: Joint BioEnergy Institute, California, USA | place: USA:Joint BioEnergy Institute, California, USA | collected...
CTTGTGGCCGTCGTGGTGGCCGTGGTGCTTGTACCGGTAGGCGTGGTAGTGGCCGCCCTTCAGAGAGCCGAGGACTTCCTTGTAAATGTAGTGGCGGAGGTCATAGACGCCGAGCTCGCACTTGTAGATGGTGGCCAGAGTGCGGGCCTTGTCGCACTTGTGGTGGTGATGCCCGTAGTGGCTCACTCCCGATTTGGCCTGATGGGCGGCGGTGGTGTCGGCCAGGGCCGGCGGTGCCGCCAGCAGCGCGCCGCCGAAGGCGGCGGACATGATGCCGACCGCGGCCAATCTCTTCATCATATGAACCTCCTGGTCCATTTGTCGGAATTGCCCTCGTGCCTGTGACGATTCGGGTGCGGCAAGACGCAGGGCACGGCTAGAAATAACCCGCGCCCGGACTTCTCATGCGGCCGGTGGAGAACAAATTCCCTGCTTGATCGGCTCATTGCCGACCGTTGGCCGGGCGACGTGAAAGAAGGCCGGTCCCTCAATTGAGGGCGGGTGAATCGTGGAGTGTCGGGATTTCGATTCCGGGGCGATCGGCACGGCGTGAATTCCCGGTATCCCGATTCGCCGTCCGCCGCGGGGCGGCCCCGCGGGCCCCGCAGCGCCATCGGCCCGCCCCGGTGAGTCCGCCCGCCGGGGATGGGCGTCCCGGCGGGCCTCCCGGCCGGACCGGTCGATCCGTGCCGGGTTTCCTTGCCGCGGGGCCGCACGTGCCGGAGGGCGTCCCGGTGCTCCCGGCGGCCGGGCCGGGCGGGCGTTTCGGCGCGGTCAGCCGGTGTGCGCGGCCGGGCGGAGAGGCACTGCGCGCAGCGTGCCGGGGCGGCGGCCGGTGATCCGGTCCAGCGCTGCGGAGGCGGCCTCGTCGGCCGGCAGGTAGACGACCATGCGCTGACCGTCGGGGGACAGGTCGAAGATCTCATACGCCAGGCGGAGCTCGCCCTCGTCGGGATGCACCAGGCGCTGCACCCCGGTGTGCGGCGGAGCGGCGGGCGGCCGCTGCATGCGCTCGGTGAAGGCGGCCCCGGCGACCAGGGCCAGCTCGTCGGCCAGCCCCGCGGCGTGCGGGTCCCCGCGCGAGGTCCTGGCCCGCAGGTGGGCGACCTGCTCGTCGGCCACCCGGTCCCACTCCGGGTAGGCGGCCCGCGCCCGCGGGTCGGTGAACACATGCCGGACGAGGTTGGGCGGGCGTCCCTCCAGCACGCCCAGCGGCCCGGCGAGCAGCTCATAGCCCACGGTGCAGGCGAGCACGTCGCCCAGCGGGTTCACCAGCACGGCCGGGGCGGGTTCCAGGCGTTCCAGCACCGCCCGCACGGTGGGCCGCACCGTGCGGGTCGCCGATGACGGCGCCGTCAGGCAGCCGTAGGAACCGTTGGCCTCCTTGGCGATGTTGCGCAGCACCTCGCGGTCGGCGGCCGACAGGCGCAGCGCGTCCGCCAGCGCGGCCAGCACCTGGAAGGAGGGGCGGCGGTCGCGTCCCTGCTCCAGCCGGGTCAGGTACTCCACGCTGATCCCGGCCAGCATGGCCAGCTCGGACCGGCGCAGGCCGGGGGTGCGCCGCCGGGGACCGGCCGGCAGCCCGACCTCGGCCGGGGTGATGGCCTCGCGGCGGGCGCGCAGGAACGCCCCCAGCTCATTGCCGCGCGCGTTGCCGGTGCCGCTCATGCCGTCCACGCTACCGGCCGGCCCGCCGGGGATCGTGGCCCTGGCGGGGCCAGTCTCGGCCCGGTCTGTATGCGGCGCCGCCGCCCCGGCACCGTGGCGGTGCGGTCTCGCCCTGAGGCCGCGGGCAAGCAGGAAGCACACCCCGGGAGGGCATGCGATGGATCTGGGACTGAACGGCCGCACCGTCATCGTGACCGGGGCCTCCGGCGGGATCGGCCGCGCGCTGACCCGTGCGTTCGCCGCCGAGGGCGCCGACCTCGTCCTGACCTACCACGGCAGGCGGGAGGAGGCCGAACGCCTGGCCAAGGAGGTCGAGGCGGGCGGCGGCCGGGCGCTGGCGACCCGCTACGACATGGCCGACCCGCAGGCGGCCGCCGCGCTGACCGAGGCGGTGCTGGAGTGGAGCGGCCGGATCGACGTGCTGGTCAACAACGCGGTGGTGTGGGGCGATGACGCCCCCGTCCCCGCCCACCGCTTCGAGGACGTCCCCGAGGAGCTGTGGACGCGGACGGTGAACGTCAACATCGAGGGCGCCGTGCGGCTCAGCCGCCAGGTCGCCCCGGTGCTGCGGCGGCAGCGCTGGGGGCGTCTGGTGCACCTGTCCTCCACCCTCGTCTCCGACGGCGCCGCGGGCAGCGAGTACTACGCGGCGGCCAAGGCCGCGCTGCACGGGTTCAGCCGCTCGGCGGCCTTCTCCCTGGGCGCCGACGGCGACATCCTCTCCAACGTGGTGATGCTGGGGCTGACCCGCACCGACACCAACGCCGAGATCACCGAGCAGCACGGCCACATCTACAGCGCCCGCGCCCCGATCGGCCGGCTGCTGGAGGCCGCCGAGGTCGCCGGCCCGATCGTCTACCTGGCCTCGGCCGCCAACACCGGCATCACCGGCCAGGTCGTCACCGTCAGCGGCGGCTCCTGACCGGCGGCCGGGGTCAGCCCTTGGTGTAGGGGACGCCGTCCGCGGCGGGGGCGCGGACGGCGCCGACCAGGCCCGCCACCGCGAAGATCGTGGCCAGGTAGGGGGTCATCGACAAAAAGGCGGTCGGCACCGGGGTCTGCAGCGGCTGCAGCGAGACCGACACCCCGCCGGCGAAACCGAACAGCAGGGCGGCCCACACCGCGCCCAGCGGAGACCAGCGGCCGAAGATCAGCGCGGCCAGGGCGATGAAGCCCTGCCCGGCGGCCATGTTCTTGTTGAAGGTGATGTTCAGGCCGATGGTCAGCCAGGCCCCGCCCATCCCGGCGATCAGCCCGCCCAGGATGACGTTGCGGTAGCGCATCGCCACCACCCGGATGCCGACCGTGTCGGCGGCGGTGGGGTGCTCGCCGACGGCGCGGGTGCGCAGACCCCAGCGGGTGTGGAACAGCCCGATGTGGACGATGGCGATCAGCGCCACGGTGATGTAGAAGATCACGTTCTGGCCGAACAGCACCGGGCCGACCACCGGCAGGCTCGACAGCCCCGGGATGTCGATGGCGGGGAAGGCCATCGTCTTGTTGTAGTCGGGGTTGGTCTGCATCAGCCGCTCGTACAGAAAGCCCGTCAGCCCGGCGGCGAACAGGTTGAGCACCACGCCCAGCACCACCTGCTGCACCAGGTAGCGGTTGGCGAAGACGGCCAGCATGGCGCCCAGCAGGCCGCCGCCCAGGCACCCGGCGACCAGCCCCACCCACAGGCTGCCGGAGATGGAGGCCAGCAGCGAGGCGCAGAACGCCCCGACCAGGAACTGCCCCTCGATCGCCACGTTGATCACGCCGGACCGCTCGCACAGCACGCCGCACAGGGCGCCCAGGATCAGCGGGGTGGCGGCCAGCACCATGGCGTTGAGCACCGAGGTGAAGTTGAGGTTGTGCCCGGCGGCCGCCCACACCAGGAACGCGGCGACGAACGCGGCCAGGTAGACGGCGGTGCCGAGGGAGCGGCGCACCCCGCTCGGCCGCAGGGCCGCCCGCAGCACCCCGATCGCCACGCAGACCAGCGACAGCGCCACGGCGGCCGGCCCGGCCGGCACCGTCAGGTCGGGAACCTTGATCGCCTCGTCGCCGACCATGTTGAGGTTGAAGACGGCCGTGGCGCCGTCGTCGGTGCGGCTGCCGAGCCCGAACGCCACCAGCGCGTACACCCCGGCCAGGACCATCGCCCCGCCGACGTACCAGTGCCGCCGGTCGCCTCCGGTGCCGGCCACCGGGGTGCTCGTCGGCGTCAGCGTCGCGCTCACCGGCCGCTCCCTTTCATCCGCATCAGCCGTTCCATCCCTTCGCCAGCAGGCCGGTGCCGGCGCCGCCGTCCCCGCGCAGCCGGAACAGGCCGCGCACCAGCGGCGGGGCCGCCACGAACAGCACGATCAGCGCCTGGATGACGGTGACGATCTCGATCGACACCCCGGCCGCCGCCTGCATCTCCCGGCCTCCCGCCTGCAGCGCGCCGAACAGCAGCGCCGCGGCCACCGTGCCCAGCGGCGAGGCCCGGCCCAGCAGCGCCACGGTGATCGCGGTGAAGCCCAGCCCGGCGTCGATCTGCTGGGTGAGCGCGTTGTGGGCGTTGGCGGTGCCCAGCACCTGCGACACCCCCACCAGGCCCATCAGCCCGCCGGAGATCACCATCGCCATGATCTGCCCGTAGCCGACGCTCATCCCGGCGGTGCGGGCGGCGTGCGGGTTGGCGCCCACCGTCCGCAGCTGAAAGCCCAGCGTGGAGCGGTTCAGCAGCCACCAGGTGAAGACCACCGCGGCGATGGCCAGCAGCAGCCCGGCGTTGACCCGCAGCGAGTCGCCCAGCAGGTGCGGCAGCCGGGCCGCCTCGGCGACCGGCTTGGAGACCGGCTGGGGGTTGTCCGGGTCGCGGAAGACCTCGCTGGAGATCAGGTAGCCCAGCAGCAGGTAGGCCACGTAGTTGAGCATGATCGTGACGATCACCTCGTGCGCCCCGGGCCCGGCCTTGAGCCAGCCGGCCAGCCCCCCGTACAGGGCGCCGCCCGCGATCCCGGCCAGCACCGCCGCGGGCAGCGCGATCACCGCCGGGGCGTCCAGGGTGAAGCCCACCCAGGTGGTGGCGATGGCGCCGATGATCAGCTGGCCCTGGCCGCCGATGTTGAACAGGCCGGCGCGGAAGGCCAGCCCCACCGCCAGCCCACCGAAGATCAGCGGGGTGGCCTCGGTGAGGGTCTCGCTGATCGGGGTCAGCGCCGCGGTCGCCGACCCGGCGTTGCCGGGGTTGAAGATCGCGCCTTTCAGCAGCGCCCCGTAGGCGGTGGACACCGCCGTCCAGGACGCGGTGAGCGCGTCGCTGGGACGGGCGAAGAAGTAGCCGAAGGCGGTGGTGACCTCCGAGTCGGAGACGATGATCAGGACCGCGCCGACCAGCAGGGCCAGCGCGATCGCCAGCACGGTCACCACCCAGGGCGGCCCGGCCGCCACATGGGCGGCCAGCCTGCGAAGCCGCCCGCTTTGCGGCGTCCGCTCCTTTTCCGGCGTCTGCCGCACCGTCTGGTCGGCCTCAGACGGTGCCGTCTGCTCACTCATCTGCGTCACCGTCCTTCGCGGCCGCGTCTTTTTGTGAATCTGCGGCACCCTCGGGCGGGCCGGCGGCGTCCGGGGAGGTGCCGGCCATCAGGCAGCCGATGTCCTCCCGGGAGGTCTCCGGCGGGACGATCGCCATGATCTTGCCGCGGTACATCACCGCGATGCGGTCGGCCAGCGCGAAGATCTCATCCAGCTCGGTGGAGACGATCAGCACCGGGCGGCCCTGGTCGCGTTCGGCCACGATCCGCCGGTGGATGAACTCCATGGCGCCCACGTCCACGCCGCGGGTGGGCTGGGAGGCCACCAGCAGCCGCAGCGGCCGGGACATCTCCCGGGCCACGACCACCTTCTGCTGGTTGCCGCCCGACAGGGTGCCCACCGGGGCGTCGATGGAGGAGGTGCGGATGTCGAACTCCTCCACCCGGTGCGCGGCGTTGGCGCGGACGGCCCGCACGTCCATGCTGCCGCGGCGGCCGAACGGCGGGCGGTCGAACAGGTCCAGCACCAGGTTCTCGGCGACGCTGGAGTCGGCCACCAGCGCGTCGTGGCCGCGGTCTTCGGGGATGTAGCCGACCCCGGCGCGCAGCACCTGGCGGGGGGAGCGGCCGGTCAGCTCCCGGCCGTCCAGCCGGATGCTTCCGCCGGCCGCCGGGCGCAACCCCAAGATGGCCTCGGTCAGCTCGGTCTGCCCGTTGCCCTGCACCCCGGCGATGCCCAGGATCTCCCCGGCGCGGATGTCGAAGGAGACGCCGTCCACGACCGGCTGCCCGGACTCGTCCAGCACGGTCAGGTCCCGCACCTGGAAGGCCGGTTCGGCGTCCTCGGGCACGGCCGGCGGGGCCTTGTCGACGGTGAGGCGGACGTCGCGGCCGACCATCAGCCCGGCCAGCTCCCGCTCCGAGGCCTCCGGGCCGGCGGTGCCGACCACCGCGCCGCGCCGGATCACGGTGATCCGGTCGGCGACGGCCTTGACCTCCTTGAGCTTGTGGGTGATGAAGACGATGGAGCGTCCGGAGGCGCGCAGCGAGCGCATGACCGAAAACAGCTCCTCGGTCTCCTGGGGGGTGAGCACCGCGGTGGGCTCGTCCAGGATCAGCACCCGGGCGTCCCGGATCAGCGCCTTGATGATCTCCACCCGCTGCTGCACGCCCACCGGCAGGTCGGCCACCAGGGCGTCCGGATCGACTTGCAGGCCGTAGCGGGATGAGATCTCGGCCACGTCGCGGCGGGCGCGGCGGCGGTCCAGCCAGCCCACCGGGCCGGACCAGCCCAGGCGGGCCAGCGGGCCGAGCGAGCGGGCCCAGCGGGGCGGCCCGGTGCGCTCGTCGCCGAGCATGACGTTCTCGGCGACGGTGAACACCGGGATGAGCATGAAGTGCTGGTGGACCATGCCGATGCCGGCGGCGATGGCGTCGCGGGGGCCGTTGATGGTCAGCGGCCGGCCGTCCATCAGGATCTGCCCCGCGTCGGGCTGATACAGCCCGTACAGCACGTTCATCAGGGTGGACTTGCCGGCGCCGTTCTCGCCGAGCAGGCAGTGGATCTCCCCGGGGCGGACCTCCAGGTCGATGCCGTCGTTGGCCACCAGCGAGCCGAAGCGCTTGGTGATCCCGCGCAGTTCAAGGGTCAACCGCCGACCTCCCTGTGGGGTGCCGCCGGGGACTTGCCCCGGCGTGCCCGTGGGGCGGGACCGAGCGTTCGGCCCCGCCCCACGACCTCGGTGAAGAGCGAACCTCATCCCGGCGCCGCCGCGCCGGGCCGAGCCGGTGCGCCGCTCAGCTGCTCTTGGGCTGGTTGGCGGACTTGATCTTGATCTTGCCGGAGATGATGTCCTGCTTGATCTGCTCCAGCTCCTGCTTCAGCTCGGCGGGGACCTTGTCCTCGAACTGGTGGAACGGCGCCAGGCCGGTGCCGCCGTTCTCCAGGGTGCCCAGGTAGGAGCCGCTCAGCTGCTGCCCCTTGGCGGCCGTCTCGACGGTGGTCTGCACGGCCTTGGCGACGCTCTTCATCACGCTGGTCAGGAACACGTCGCAGTACTGGGCGGCCGACACGCACCCGTCGGTGTCCACCCAGATCGCGCTGACCTTGCCGCCGCTCTCCTGGGCCGCGGCGGCGGCGCCCAGGCCGGTGCCGCCGGCGACCGGGAAGATGATGTCGGCGCCCTGCTGGATGAAGTTGCCGGCGATGCGCTTGCCGGCGGCCTGGTCGTTGAAGGAGTTGGCCATCGAGCCGGACTTGGGCTTGGCCGGGTCCCAGCCCAGGACCTTGACGTCCTTGTCCTTTTGCTCGTTGTAGTACTGGACGCCCTCGTAGAAGCCGTCCATGAAGATCGTCACCGGCGGGATGGGCAGTCCGCCGAAGGTGGCGACCTTGCCGGTCTTGGACATCGCGGCGGCCAGGTAACCGGCCAGGAAGGAGCTCTGGGCGGTGTTGAACTCCATGCCGTAGACGTTCGGCGGCACCGAGGAGGAGTCCACGATGGCGAACTTCTGGTCGGGGTTGGACTTGGCCGCCTGGCTGGTGGCCTCGGCCATCAGCCCGCCCACCGACACGATCAGGTCGCACTTTTGCGAGATCAGCCGGGTGATGTTGGGGACGTAGTCGTTCTCGCTGGTGGAGACCACGTAGTTGACCTTTGCGCCGGTGCTCTTGGCGGCCGCCTGCATGCCCTCCCAGGAGGAGGCGTTGAAGGACCGGTCGTCGATGCCACCGAGGTCGGTGACCATGCAGGCCGAGAAGTCCGAGGCGGCGGTGCCGGAGCCGGAATCCTCCTCGGGCGCCGACCCGCACCCGGCCAGCAGCAAAGACAACCCGGCCGCCCCGGCGACCAGCCGCATCAACGTAGTCACCATGCCTCCTAAGCGCATGCAACAGGGCGCAAGGCCCGTTTCAATCGCTCGCTCGGGCCTCAGCATCACCATCCGGACGGGCCTCCCGCCATGCTCCTACCAAGTTGTGGGAAGACCGTTATCCAAACGCCGACATATGGAGACAATCGCCGCGTTCAACTCATCGTCGCCTGTAACGGACGGTCATGAGGTGGCTTTATGGTGGTGATCATGCCGGGGATCCCTTATGCAGATGTCCGAAAATGTGAATTCGGTCTCCTGCGGTGGGCGGCGGCGGCTCACGTACGGTAGGCCCATGACGGAGATCGACTGGGCGCGCCTGCGGGAGGCCGCCCGGGAGGCGATGCAGCGCGCCTACGCGCCGTACTCGAACTTCCCGGTGGGCGCGGCGGCGCTGACCGACGACGGCCGGGTGATCACCGGCTGCAATGTGGAGAACGCCTCCTACGGACTGGGCCTGTGCGCCGAGTGCTCCCTCGTCTCGGCCCTCTACGGCCCCGACCTGCCGGCCGGGTCGCGCCGTCCCCGCCTGGTGGCGCTGTCGGTGGTGGACGGCAACGGCGACCCGCTGATGCCCTGCGGCCGGTGCCGCCAGCTGCTGTGGGAGCACGGCGGGCCGCACCTGCTGCTGGCCACCGCCCGCGGCATCGTGCCCATGTCGCAGGTGCTCCCGGACGCCTTCGGCCCCGACGACCTCACCCGGCTCGCCTGAGCCCCGAACCCGCGAGGAGCCCCGTGGACGCCATCGACGTCATCGTGACCAAACGCGACGGCCACCGGCTGTCGCCGCAGCAGATCGACTGGGTCATCGACGCCTACACCCGCGGTGAGGTCGCCGACGAGCAGATGGCCGCGCTGGCCATGGCCATCGTGCTCAACGGCATGGACCGCGCCGAGGTGACGCGCTGGACCGAGGCCATGATCCGCTCCGGGGAGCGCATGGACTTCTCCGCGCTGGACCGTCCCACCACCGACAAGCACTCCACCGGCGGGGTGGGCGACAAGATCACGTTGCCGCTGGCCCCGCTGGTGGCGGCCTGCGGCGCCGCCGTCCCGCAACTGTCGGGGCGGGGCCTGGGCCACACCGGCGGCACGCTGGACAAGCTGGAGTCGATCCCCGGCTGGCGGGCCTCGCTCACCCCCGAGCAGATGCTGAGCGTGCTGCGCGAGGTCGGCGCGGTGGTGTGCGCCGCCGGCAGCGGGCTGGCCCCGGCCGACCGCAAGCTGTACGCCCTGCGCGATGTGACCGGCACGGTGGAGTCGATCCCGCTGATCGCCTCCTCCATCATGTCCAAGAAGATCGCCGAGGGCACCGGCGCGCTGGTGCTGGACGTCAAGGTCGGCTCCGGGGCGTTCATGAAGACCGTCGAGCGCGCCCGCGAGCTGGCCGAGACCATGGTCGCCATCGGCACCGACCACGGCGTCAAGACCGTGGCGCTGCTGACCGCCATGGACCGCCCGCTGGGCCGCGCGGTCGGCAACGCCCTGGAGGTCGCCGAGGCCGTGGAGGTGCTGGCCGGCGGCGGCCCGCCCGATGTGGTCGAGCTGACCCTCACCCTGGCCCGCGAGATGCTCGCGGCGGCCGGGCTGGACGCCGCCGACCCCGCCGACGCCCTCGCCGACGGCTCGGCCATGGACGTCTGGCGGCGCATGATCCGCGCCCAGGGCGGCGATCCGGATGCCCCGCTGCCCGTCGCCCGCGAGTCGCACACCCTCACCGCCCCCGCCTCCGGCGTGCTGACCGGGCTGGACGCCTACGCGGTGGGAGTGGCCGCCTGGCGGCTGGGCGCCGGCCGGGCCCGCAAGGAGGACCCGGTCTCACCCGGCGCCGGGGTGCTCTGCCACGCCGTCCCCGGCGAGCAGGTCACGGCCGGCCAGCCGCTGCTGACCCTCTACACCGACGAACCGGCCCGCTTCGAACGCGCCCTGCAGGCCCTCGACGGCGCCATCACCATCGAACCCGGCGGCAGCCCCGACCTGCTGCCGCTGGTGATCGACCGCATCGCCTGAGGGCCCGCGCCGCCCCGCCGCTCAGGACGGGCTGCGGGCGGGCGGGCCGGTGTCCTGCTTGACCCAGATCTCATAGCGTCCCGAGCGGGAGCCCACCGAGAAGGGGATCTCCACGGCCATGTAGTAGCGCCTGCCGGTCACCACCGCCGCCCGCTGCCGCGGGTCGGGGGCGGTCAGGCCGCCCAGCACGACGATGTCGAAGTGCCGTTCGCGGACGGCGGCCAGGAACGCCGCCGTCCCCTGGAACGTGCGTCCCCTGCGATCGGTGTAGGTCAGCTCCTGCGGATCGGCCCACTGCTCCCGCTCGGTGCGCGACCCCAGGTAGTAGGCGGGCAGCTCCGGCGAAGGGCTCAGGTAGCGGCCCTGCGGCCCGACCAGCGGCCGGAGCGCGTCGGCCACCGGCCGGTAGTCCATCCACTCGTAGTAGAACCGCTCCGACTGGGCCATGCCGAAGAGCAGGAGCGCGATCCAGGCGGCGATGCCCAGCTGCAGGTTGCGAAAGTGCGGGCCGATGATCCGGGCGATGCCGACCCCGGCCATCGGGGCGGCCAGCAGCAGCCCGTAGCCGAGCTGCCGGTGCAGATCGGCCGAGGTGTGCTGCAGCAGCGCGTACCCGGGCACCGCCAGCGCGGCCCCGCTGAGCACCGTGCCGAGAGCGAGCCGCCACGCCCGGGAGGGCGATGGCCGCTCATCCGGCAGGATCGGGGCCTCGCCCATCCGGTCCCGGTGGGTGTAGAAGATCGTGCCGAGCACGGCGAGGAGGAACAGCAGCCCGCCCAGCGACGCGGCGGTCCGCAGCACCGTCTGCGGGGCGTCCGTGCCCGTCGCGGCCGGGTCCGGGGCGACGGGCATGCCCACCCCCACCGCGGCGGCGGCCAGCGTCGCCCCGAGGACGGCGACCAGGCCCGCCCCCCAGCCCAGCGACCGGCCCGGCCCGTGGCCGCGTCCGGCCACCAGCACGGCCAGGAGCACGACCGCGGGCAGCAGGAGCACGGCGGTGGGGGAGATCAGCACCGCCAGGGCCGCCGCCGGCGCCACGAGCAGGACGTGCCAGGCCGGGCTGCGGTCCAGGCGCGCGGCCAGCCGGCCGGCCAGCGCCAGCATGAAGATGGCCGGCGGGTCGGGGCTGACGAAGTTGCCGAGGAAGAGCGTGGGCTCGACCACCGCGAAGGAGGCGGCGGTGAACAGCGCCACGCGCTCGTTGAAGAGCCTGCGGGCCAGCGAGTACAGCGCGGCGGTCGCCCCCAGCAGGCACAGCAGGCTGAAGAGCCGGGCCCCGGCCGGTCCCGCCAGGCCGTCGATCGCCGCGGCGACCATGGGGTGCAGGTAGGAGGAGGCGGTGTCGGCCTCTGTGATCGCAGTGCCCTCCCGCATCCGGTCCAGGTACTGGCGGCCGGTGTTCAGCAGCAACGCCTCGTCCGGGGACACCGCGTTGCGCAGCCGCAGGCTGAGCAGGGCCTGCATGAGCAGGATCGTGAGCAGCAGCGCACGGCTCACCCGGTCCCGGCGCCGGCTGGGCGCCGCCGTCCACCCCATGTCGGGAGAGGGCGGGACCCGGTAACCGCGGCCGCCCTGCGGGCCCGCCGGGGCCGCGGGGCCGCCGGGTGCCGGAGGGGGTCGTTCCACCACCGCCGGGCCGGCGGGGGGTGCCCCGGCCGCACCGGAACCTGCCGGAGCGGCCGGCGGTCCGGATGGCGCGAAGTGTGCGGCCTCACCGGGCCGTCCGGCCCGGGCGGGGCCTGCAGGGGTGAGGGGATGCCCGGGCGGAGTACGGAGATCCGCCGCCCGGCCGGTGTGCTCGGGCGGCACGGGATGCTCCGGCCGGGTGGGGCGGTCGGGCGGAACCGAGGGCTCACCGAAATCGTCCGTCCAGCCGGACGGCCCGGGGTGTCCCGGCCGTCCGTAGGGGTCCGGCGCGGGGGGAACGGGAGGCCTGGGCGGAGCGAAATGCTCGCTTCCTTCGACGCCGCCCGCTCGGCGGGGGCCTTCCGGCCGGGCGAGGTGTTCTGAAGGGGCCGGCCGCCGCGGCGGGGGGAGGTGTTCTGCGTGGTTGAAACGTTCGGCCGGGGCGGGCTGCTCCGGCCGCGCGCGGGGTCCGCCGGGGTGCGCGGGAGGCGGCGGCCACGCGGGCGCGGGTTCTTGCGGCGAGCGGTCTGCCGGCTCCGGAGGCGGCCAGGGAAGCGGCTCGTCGGCGGGCGGGTACGGGGGGTGCGCGGTGGAAGACATGATCATGGCCCCGTCATGACCTGGTCGGGTCGAAGCCGAAGATGTCGGCGGCCACGTAGCGCCGGAACGTCAGCAGCTCCGGCGAGCGGGCGGGCAGCCGCCAGTCGGCGCGCTTGCGGTAGTTGAACCAGATGAAACCGATGACGTCGCGGGAGGACGCCACGCCCTTGAGCAGGTCGGCCACATCGCGCACCCGGCGCGGTCCGGGCTGGGAGGCGGTCTCGGTGATGATGAACGGCTTGTCGCTGAAGCGGCGCACCTGCCGCATGGTCGGCCCGAACAGCGTGGTGAAGGTGTGCGCCCCGGTCAGGGTGTAGTAGCCGATCAGCCCGATCCAGTCCACATAGGAGTCACCGGGGTAGTACGGCCGCAGCGCCACCCGGGGCACCGGGTTGATGACGTTGGGGTTCCATACCCAGATGACGTTCGTGGTCCCGGTCTCGCTGAAGACCCGGTGGATGTGACGCCATGCGCGGACGAAGTCGGCGGGGGAGTTCTTGCGGGTGCCCCAGGGGTACCAAAAGCCGTTCATCTCGTGGCCGAAACTGATCGCCACGGGGATGTTGAGGGCGCGGACGGCCGTGGCGAACTGGCGGAGGTGGTCATCGATCGCTCCTCGGGCGATCGTCGCCAGCGACGGGGAGAAGGGCTCCCACATGATCAGCGGGATCGCGCCGGCCCGCCAGATGCGCCGGGCGCCCCGGCTGTCGAAATGGTCGCTCACGGCGGCGTAGATCGTCACCATGTTGACCTTCTTGCCGATCCCGCGGTTGAAGGCCGCCACCGGGGCGATGGAGCGGGAGACGCCGTCGATGGCGACTCCGATGTACTTCTTCCTGGGCTTGAGCAGGGGCCGGATGTCGTAGGGGGTGAACGGGGTGCCGACCGAGATCTGAGTCCGAGGCGCCCTGGGTGCGCTGCTCTGCTCGGCCGTGCACGCGGTTGTGCCGGCGGGCAGCAGGACCGCCAGCAGCGCGCTGAGGACGATGCGGGGTCTCGTCCGGATGAGGGGGCTCATGCGGCTTCGATCTCCTTACGGGGTTGCACCAGGATCCGGACGACGATCGCGGCGTAGAACAGGCCGGAGGCGAACACCAGGGCGAAGTCCGGCGGGTAGAGGGTGAGGATCCGCCAGATGGCCAGGCCGACCCACAGCAGCGCCGTGCCGCCGCTCCAGACGATGACGCCGATCCAAAAACGCCGGGTCTTGTTCTTCTTGGCGCCCGAGGAGCCGGTGGGCTGCCAGCCCATCTGCCGTCCGCGCAGGATGTCCCAGATCGCAAAGACGTGCGCCCAGCCGTACATCATCCGCACGGCCCACGCTTCGAGCCGGTATTCGCAGCGGTGCCACATCGGGAATATCAGGGCGTTGTAGATGAGACTGGGCAGGATCATGATCATGTGCTCGACCCGGAGTTTCTCCGGCATGGCCACCAGCAGCGTGATGGGGATCAGCGGCGCCACGAAAGTGAACAGCGCCGTGTGGATGTAGTAGAAGAACCCCGACATGTAGCACATGCGGGTGGCCGGCCGGAGTTTGGTCTGCCAGAACTTCTTGCTGCCCAGCAGGCTCATCGAGCCGGAGCACCAGCGGTACTGCTGGTTGTAGAAGGCGCCGAGGGTGTCGGGGCACACCCCGGTGGACAGCGGGATGGGCAGGTAGCGCAGGTCCCAGCCGAGCCGGCGCAGGTCGAAGCCGGTGTGCACGTCCTCGGAGTGGCCGATCAGCGTGGTGCCGCCGTTCTCCTCCAGGGCCTTGCGGCGGTAGATCGCGCAGCTGCCGACGCAGATCGCCCCGTTGCGGCGGTCCCGGGAGACCTGGATGGAGCGGTAGAAGAGCTCCTGGACGGCGCCCGCCCCCCGTTCGATCCAGTTCTGCGAGTCCAGGACCCGGAAGTACTGCGGCGACTGGACGATCCCAAGGCGCGGATTCGCCTCCATGTAGGGGAGCATTTCGTGGAGCAGATCGGCGCGCGGTGCGAAGTCGGCGTCGAGGATCAGGATGTATTCCCCGTTGGAGATGCCGAACCCGAAGTGCAGATTTCCGGCCTTTTTGAACCATCCCCGGTTGGGGCGGCTGCCGTAAACGAAGCCGAAATCGGCGGCCATGGCGGCCAGCTCCGGGCTGGCTGAATCGTCCAGCACGTAAGGGGTGACGACGCCGGGGTAGTGGTCGGCCATCCGCCGCACATGCGTCCAGGTGTTGTGCAGAACCTCGATGGGCTCCCCGCACACCGGCAGGAACACGTCCACCGACGGGTATTCCCGCGGGGACCATGAGCGGACGAGTTCTTTGTGCTTTTCCAGATCGAAGTCGCGGGTGAAGGCGTTGACGCGCAGCGAAGTCAGGTAGTAGAGGATCGTGAAGATCAGGAACGGAACGTACGCCCACAGCCACGGTGAGGAACGGGCGAGCTGGTACTGGCTGACCACCAGGCAGGAGAAGCTGACCAGTGACGAGGCGGTCAGCACCCACAGATTCCGCTTGACGTAGCTGTACTTCTCCTTGTCGTCCGGCGGCTGCGGGAGAAGTCCCCAGGCGCCGGAGGCCTCGCGGTAGGCCGAGTATCGGCGCGGGCTGTTGCGCTCGGGCGCATGGGGGGCGCGCGTCTGCGGCATCGCGCTCACGGACGTGTTCTCCAGTTCGGACAAAAAGGACAAAGCTGGGGGCGCCGAATATGGGAATAAGGATCCCACGGTCGTATTTTGCGGGAGGCCGTCTGCACCGTGATGAAAGTCGCAGAAGTTCGGTGTCATCCAAGACGGGCGTCCGGGCGTCGAACTCGGGCATCGAGTGGTCGCGCGGACGGTGCGGCGCCGGCGGATGCGGGGCGAAAGGCGGCGGCTCTCGAGAGCGCGGGTAATGGGTTTTCGGACGTCAAAAACCCGCTAACTGGCGTGTTCCTTTCGCGGTTTCGTCGCCGTGGGGCATCGGTGCCTCCGGTTCCGCAGTGCTGACGGGCTGTGACCGCGATGAGCCGGCCGGGCTCGAGGTCTCCGGAGCGGTCTGCTCTGTTGATCTAGTGGTGATGAAGATAGCATGTGTATCGTGTAAACACATAAAAGTCGTGTGATGTCACACTACGGATGTGACCGGTGACTGTGGCGGCACGCCCGCGGGCGCGGCGAAAATGCGCTGGGGAGGCGCGACGGCCTCGGGTACTGTGCGAAAGATGACAGGTCGACCTACGCTTGAGGCGATCCGCCGGGCCCCCAAGGTGCTGCTGCACGACCATCTGGACGGTGGGCTGCGGCCGGAGACCATCGTCGAGCTGGCCCGCGCGGGCGGATACCGCGGGCTGCCCACCCACGACCCCGAGCAGTTGCGCGTCTGGTTCGCCGAGGCGGCCGACTCCGGGTCGCTGGAGCGCTATCTGGAGACCTTCCGGCACACCGTCGGGGTGATGCAGTCGGCCGAGGCGCTGCGCCGGGTGGCCTATGAGTGCGCCGAGGACCTGGCCGCCGACGGCGTCGTCTACGCCGAGGTGCGCTACGCCCCCGAACTGCACACCCAAGGCGGCCTGTCCCTGGACGAGGTGGTCGAGGCCGTCCTGGCGGGCTTCGCCGAGGGGGAACGCGAGCACGGCATCCGGATCGGCACCCTGGTCACCGCGATGCGGCATCAGGCCCGCAGCATGGAGATCGCCGAGCTGGCCGTCCGCCACCGGGACGCCGGCGTGGTGGGCTTCGACATCGCCGGGGCCGAGGCCGGCTACCCGCCCACCCGGCACCTGGACGCCTTCGAGTACCTGCAGCGGGAGAACGCCCACTTCACCATCCACGCCGGGGAGGCGTTCGGGCTGCCGTCCATCTGGCAGGCCATCCAGTGGTGCGGGGCCGACCGGCTCGGCCACGGGGTGCGCATCGTCGACGACATCACCGACCGCGACACCCCGCACCCCAAGCTGGGCCGCCTGGCCGCCTACGTGCGCGACAAGCGCATCCCACTGGAGATGTGCCCCACCTCCAACGTGCAGACCGGCGCCGCCAAGTCCATCGCCGAGCACCCCATCGGGCTGCTGCGCCGGCTGTACTTCCGGGTCACCGTCAACACCGACAACCGCCTGATGAGCGGCACCAGCCTGTCGGAGGAGTTCGCCAAGCTGGTCGACGCCTTCGGCTACGACTGGGACGACCTGCAGTGGTTCACCGTCAACGCCATGAAGTCGGCCTTCATCGGCTTCGACGAGCGGCTGGAGTTCATCAACGGCGTGATCAAACCCGGCTTCGCCCAGCTCAAGTGGACCGGCTCGCGCACCCTGCCATGACCGCCGGGCAGCCGGTGGTGTTCCGCTCGCCGGCGGCCCGGGCCGGGGCCTGGGCCTGGCTGGCGTTCGCCGCGCTCAATTTGGCCGACATCGCCTGGCGCGGCCGCACCCTGGCCTCCGCCGTCGCCGCCTGCGCCATCCTGCTGGGCTGCGGCCTGGCCTACGTGCTGGGCCTGCGCCCCCGCGTCAGCGCCGACGAGACCGGCCTGCGGGTGCGCAACCCGCTGCGCGACGCCCGCCTGCCCTGGCCCGCCGTCCGCGAGCTCAAGGCCGACCACACCCTGACGGTCCGCTTCACCGGCCCCGGCGGCACCGAGCAGACCCTGCGCGCCTGGTCCCTGCAGACCTCCCCGCGCGCCCGCGCCCGCGAGGAACGCCGATTGCGCAAACGCGCCCGCGAGCTGCCCGCGGACGTGGCCGCCCACCTCGCCGGCCGCACCTTCCTGGACCACGCCGTCGAACAGCTCACCGACCTGTCCGCCCGCGCCGCCCGCCCCGCCCGGAAGGAGCCCGGAACCGTCACCTGGTCGCTCCCGGCCCTCGCGGCCCTGCTCGTGCCCGCCGCCCTTTTGACGGTGACGGTTTTCCTGGGGGTTCTCAGCTGACAGGCGGGCCTTGGCTCCGGCGCGGATAACCGGATGGAAGGCCTTTGCCGGCAGTGACGCATGCGGGTGACCTGCGCTCGGCATGCGCCTTTCGGCAGCACCCCACGCCGACGGCCGGCCCGTCGGCCTCTCAGGCGAGGCCCAGCGCGGTGCGCAGGTCGGTGCGGATGGCCTGGAGGGCGGCTTCGGCGCGGGCCCGGGCCTGCGGCACGTCCTCGGTGGGCGGGAGGACGACCTCCAGGTAGCACTTGAGCTTGGGCTCGGTGCCCGAGGGGCGGACCACCACGCGAGCCCGGCCTTCGGGGCCGGACAGGCGCAGCCGCAGGCCCTCGGTGGGCGGCAGGCCGCCGGCGCCGCGGGCCAGGTCCTCGACCTCGGTGACGGCGCGTCCGCCCAGCGCGGCGGGCGGCGCCTGGCGCAGCCGGTCCAGCGCGGCGCCGATCAGGGAACGGTCGGTGACGCGGACCGACAGCGCGCCGGTGGCGTGCAGGCCGTAGCGGCGGGCCTGGTCGTCCAGCAGGTCCACCAAGGTGCGGCCGTCCCGTTTGGCCTCGGCGGCCAGCGCCGCCACGGTCAGGGCGGCGCCGATGCCGTCCTTGTCGCGGACCGGGACGCCGCCGTCGCCGCCGACGCTGTAACCCAGGGCCTCCTCATAGCCGAAGACCTGCCGGTCGTCGGGGGCGGTGCGGGCCTTCATGATCCACTTGAAGCCGGTGAGGGTCTCGGCGTAGCGCACCCCGTGCGCGGCGGCGATCCGGCCCAGCAGGGACGAGGAGACGATCGTGGTGACCACCAGGCGGTCGGCGCCGCCGGTGTGGCGCAGCACGTGCTCGGCCAGCAGGGCGCCGACCTCATCGCCGGTCAGCGTCCGCCACCCGCCCGGGGCCGGCACCGCCACCGCGCACCGGTCGGCGTCGGGGTCGTTGGCGATGGCCAGGTCGGCGCCGGTGCGCTCGGCGAGCGCCAGCACCCTGTCCATCGCCCCCGGCTCCTCGGGGTTGGGGAAGGCCACCGTCGGGAAATCCGGGTCCGGCTCGGCCTGCTCGGCGACGACCGTCGGCTCGGGGAAGCCCGCCCGGGCGAACGCCCGCCGCAGCACCTGCGCCCCCACCCCGTGCAACGGCGTGTAGGCGATCGAGATCTCACGCGGGGCGTCCCCCAGCGGCAGGGCGTCCAGCGCCCGCAGGTAGGCCTCGACGATGTCGTCGCCCAGCACCGTCCAGTCGCCCTCGGCGCCCAGCGGCAGCTCGTCCACCCGGCCCACCGCGTCGATCGCCGCGGCGATCTCACCGTCCAGCGGGGCGAGGATCTGCGCCCCGTCCCCCCAGTACACCTTGTAGCCGTTGTCGCGCGGCGGGTTGTGGCTGGCGGTCACCATCACCCCGGCGTCCGCGCCCAGGTGCCGGACGGCGAACGCCAGCACCGGCGTGGGCAGCGGACGCGGCAGCAGCCAGGCCCGCAGGCCCGCCCCGGTCACCACGGCGGCGGTGTCCAGGGCGAACCGCCGCGAGCCGTGCCGGGCGTCGTAGCCGATCACCACCCCGGGCCGGGCGGTCTCGGCCTTCAGGCGGGCGGCCAGCCCGGCGGCGGCGCGCATGACGGTGACCCGGTTCATGCGGCCCGGGCCGGCGCCCAGCTCGCCGCGCAGCCCGGCGGTGCCGAACTGCAGCCGGGTGCCGAACCGGTCGGCCAGCGCGGCGGTGTCGCCGGCCTCCAGCAGGGCCCGCAGCTCGGCACGGGTCTGCGGGTCGGGGTCTTGGGCCAGCCACTCGGCGGCGGCCTGACGCAGCTCGTCCACGGTTGTCACAGTTTGGGCAGCAGGGCGGCCAGCAGTTCGCCCATGCGGGCGGCGGAGGCGCGGCCGGCCTCCAGGACCTCGGCGTGGTCGAGGGGACGCTCGGCCAGCCCGGCGGCGATATTGGTGACCAGGGAGATCCCCAGCACCTCCGCGCCGCCCCGGCGGGCCGCGATCGCCTCCAGCACGGTGGACATGCCGACCAGGTCGGCGCCCAGCGTCCGCAGCATCCGCACCTCGGCGGGCGTCTCATACGACGGGCCGCGCAGCGCGGCGTAGACGCCCTCGCCCAGGGACGGGTCGCTTTCCTGCGCCAGGGCGCGCAGCCGCCGCGAGTACACCTCGGTCAGGTCCAGGAAGTCGGCCCCGCGCAGCGGGTTGGCGCCGGTCAGGTTGAGGTGGTCGCTGATGAGCACCGGGTCGCCGACGCGCTGCCGTTCGGGCCGCAGTCCCCCGGCGGCGTTGGTGAGCACCACCGTGCGCACCCCGGCCGCCAGCGCGGTGCGGACCGGGTGCACGACCGCCTCGACGCCGCGGCCCTCATACAGGTGGGTGCGGCCCAGGAACACCAGCGCCCGGCGCCCGCCCGACTGCACCGCCCGGACCCGCCCGGCGTGCCCGGCCACGGCGGGCGGCGCGAAACCCGGCAGGTCGGTCACCGGCAGTTCGACGGCCGGTTCGCCCAGCGCGTCGGCCGCCGGCACCCAGCCGGAGCCCATCACCAGCGCCACGTCGAAGGAGTCGAAGGACCGGGACCGCAGCTTCGCGGCGGCGGCCTCGGCCAGGGCAAGGGCGTCGTTGCTCACCCGCCAGACCTTACCGCCGCGATCTCACAGCGGGGGATCGCCCAGCGACTTGCAGGGGCGGTTGCGCAGATCCTTGACGTAGTCGTCGGGCGCCCCGGCGGCCTCGGCCGCATCGGCCAGGATGCCCAGGTAGCGCGCCGACGGCAGGCCGCCTTCGTAGTCGTCCAGCACGTAGGTCCAGCACAGAACGTCGCCGTCGAGGGTCTGCACCCGCACCCGGATCTTGCGGTAGACGCCGAGCTCGGCGCCCTCCCAGGCGTCCAGCTCCTGCTCGTCCCAGGAGGGGACGTCGTACAGCACGACGAAGACCTGCTCGTCGGGGTCCTCGACCACGGTGGCCAGCGCACCGTCCCAGCCGACGTCCTGGCCGCCGAACGTCAGCCGCCAGCCCTGCAGCCAGCCGGTGCCGCGCAGGGGAGAGTGGGGCGCGCGCTGAGCCATCTGCGCCGGATCCATGTTGGAGGCGTACGCCGCGTACAGAGCCACGCTTGTCAAGCGTACGGCCTTCAAGGGCCGCCGGGGGAGCGGCCCGCGCCGTATCCCGACCGGACCGTTCACTTGTCTTGATACGAAACAATGGACGATATGACCCGCATCGTGATCATCGGAGGGGGCCCCGGCGGCTACGAGGCCGCACTGGTCGCCGCACAACTCGGCGCCGACGTGACGATCGTGGAGCGCACCGGGCTGGGGGGCGCCTGTGTGCTGACCGACTGCGTGCCCTCCAAGACGCTCATCGCCACCTCGACCCGGATGGGGGTGATGAGCGAGTCGGCCTCGCTGGGGCTGCGCTTCGACGGCGGCCCCGACGGCATCGTCGGCGGCCTCACGGTCGACCTCGCCCAGGTCAACAAGCGGGTCAAGGACCTGGCGAGGGCCCAGTCCTTCGATGTGGCCGAGCGGCTGGCCTATGAGGATGTGCGGATCGTGCGCGGCGAGGCCCGGCTGAGCGACCCGCACACCGTGACGGTGAACGGCACCGACCTGCCGGCCGACATCATCCTGATCGCCACCGGCGCCACCCCGCGGGTGCTGCCGGGCGCCGAGCCCGACGGCGAGCGCATCCTGAGCTGGCGGCACCTGTACGACCTGACGGAGCTGCCCGAGGAGCTGATCGTGGTCGGCTCCGGCGTCACCGGCGCCGAGCTGGCCGGGGCCTACCTGTCGCTGGGCTCGCGGGTCACGCTGATCTCCTCGCGGGACCGCATCCTGCCGACCGAGGACGCCGACGCGGCCGGTGTGCTGCAGGAGGTGTTCCTGCGCCGCGGCATGAAGGTGTTGTCACGTTCCAGGGCCGCCGCGGTGGAACGCACCGGCGACGGCGTGGTCGTCACCTTGGAGGACGGCCGCAAGGTCGAAGGCTCGCACTGCCTGATGACCGTGGGCATGGAGCCCAACACCCGCGGCATCGGCCTGGAGAAGGCCGGCGTCAAGCTGTCGCGGGGCTTTGTGCAGGTCGACAAGGTCTCCCGCACCTCGGTCAGCCACATCTACGCCGCCGGCGACTGCACCGGGGTGATGATGCTGGCCTCGGTCGCCGCCATGCAGGGCCGCATCGCCATGTGGCACGCCCTCGGCGAGGCCGTCCAGCCGCTCAAGCTCGGCTGGGTGGCCGCCAACATCTTCACCGACCCGGAGGTGGCCACCGTCGGGGTCACCCAGAAGATGATCGACGCCGGGGAGGTCAACGCCCGCAGCGTGATGCTGCCGCTGTTCAGCAACCCGCGCGCCAAGATGCAGGGCTTTGAGGACGGCTTCGTCAAGCTGTTCTGCCGCCCCTCCACCGGCATCGTGCTGGGCGGGGTGATCGTGGCCCCCCGCGCCAGCGAGCTGATCCTGGCCGTGTCGCTGGCCGTGCAGCAGCACCTGACGGTGGACCAGCTCGCCCAGACCTTCGCCGTCTACCCCTCGCTGTCGGGCAGCATCACCGAGGCGTCGCGCCGGCTGATGCAGGAGTCGGCGTACTGAGGCTTTCTGAGGCTTTCCGCCCCGCCGCCTTCGGCGGCACCGCGGCGGGGAGCGCGCCGGCGGCTCTCACCCGGCGGGCCGGCGAGCCCGGCGCTGGGAAATCCTGACCTGGGATCTACCTGAACGCGCAGCGGGCCGCTGCGCCCGGGAAGGCCGCCGCATACGGCGATGAGCAGCCAATATCGGCACCAGAGGTGAGAAACCGGTTTCAGCGGGCACACGTGGCGGGACAGCAAGACTCAAGGAAAGGTCAAGCCAAGTGACCGTTACCGGAATCATCACCGCGATCATCGTCGGCGCGATCATAGGGGCGCTGGGCAGGCTGATCCTGCCGGGACGGCAGCCCATCGGCATCCTGCTCACCATCGGCGTCGGCATCGTCGCCGCCCTGCTGGGCACCGCGCTGGCCCAGTGGGTGGGCGTCGCCACCACCCGCGGAATCGACTGGATCGAACTGCTCTTCCAGATCGTCCTGGCCGTGATCGGCGTGGCCCTGGTCGCCGCGTTCCGGCGCGGGCGCACCCACCCGCAGTGACCGTGGCCGGGCGGACGCCGCCACGGCGCCGATCGAGCCCGGTGCGTTCTCACCGGCGGCCCGTGCGGGCGGCCGGGGACGCGCCGGGCCCTTTGCGTCTCGGCGGGCCGGCCGCCGCTACCCGCGCCGGCCGGCCGGGGGCAGCCCGTGGCGGCGCAACCGGGCCCGCCGCAGGTCGTCCGCGCTGACCAGGACGGTCAGCGCGCTGGTGAGCAGGGCCAGCAACGGCACCGCCACCCGCAGCCACCAGGCCCCCGGCAGCAGCGCCAGCAGGGCGCACAGCGGAAGCATGACGGCCAGGTGGCGCAGCAGCAGCCGGCCCCGCCACCCGGCGTCGGTCAGGTCGTGCCACACCCACTCGCGGTTCTCCGGCGGCAGCCGGAAGCCGAGCGCATAACACGCCCGCCGCCACGGCGAGGGGTCGCCGGGCAGACGGGTCACCGCGCCTCCCGCCCGGGCCGGCGCACCCGCGTCAGGACGTGCCCGCCGAAAGTCCGCCGGTCAAAAGTCGCCGCCGAAACCACCACCGAAGTCGCCACTGCCGAAGTCCCAGCCTCCGCCCAGGTCGCCGGCGTCGCCGCCGAGCTGGTCGCCGTGGGCGCCCAAGCCCCAGCCGGGGGTGAGCACCGCGCCCAGCGTCGTCCCGATCAGCATGCCGCTGAGCAGGTCGACGCCGCCGAAACCACGGTAGTAGCCGCCTGCGTAGGGGGCGTAAAGGGGGCCGGCGTCCCAGTAGGGCCGCCGGGTGCCGCCGACCGGGACCAGGCGGGCGTCGGGATCGGCGCCGCCCTCCACCGCCTCGGCGTCGGCGGCGCAGGCCGGAACCTCGCGCGGCGTGCCGCCGGGCGGCGCCCACACCACGTCCCGGGCGGACGGGCCGTGCTGGGGGTTGAAGAAGCACGGCGGGCGGCGTTCGGGCACGGGCTCGCCCGCCAGCCGGGCGCGCACCGCGGCCATGTGGTAGCGGCCGTCCTCCAGCGCCGAGGTGACCTCGCGCATGTCCTCGGGGCGCCGTGCGGCCGCCACGGCCGCCTTGGCGGCGTCGTAGGAGTCCAGCGCACGCGCATAGTCCTCGCGCGCCGCCGGGTCCAGCCCGGGGTCGGTGACGCGCAGGTCCAAGGCGGCGATGTCCTCGCCCAGCCTGGTGACGTCCTCTTGGACGCTGTCTTTGAGCTCGGCCATCTGCCGGGCCAGGCGCCTGCGGCCGCGGGCGCGCGACACCAGCATCAGCCCGGTGACCGCGGCCGCCACCAGGACCAGCAGGACCAGCATCACGTACGTGGTGATCGCGCCGGAGCGGGCGCTTTCAATGGCCTGGTCCTCGGCCAGCCGGCTGAAGGCCACCAGCCGCTCTTCGATGCCGCCGCCGCCGGTCTGCGCGATCAGCCGGTTGAGCTCCGTGCCGGACATCCGGTCGGAGATCGCCAGCATCCGGTCGTCGGCGGTGATCGCCACATAGGTCCCGCCCCGGTCGAGGCGGCTTTGCACCGCGCGCAGCATCCCGATCAAGGTCCGCTGGTCCACCCCCGCCCGGGTGACGACCGCCCGGACGTCGGCCCGGTCGGCGGCCTCCAGCGCCCGGCGCACCCGGGCCTGGCCCGCGGCGTCCAGCGCGCCACGGGCCTCGGTGGTCACATACAGCCGGGAGGAGCGCAGCCCCTCGGTGATCTGGCCGACGGTGTCGGACCGGGCGGGCGCGCCCGGCGCGATCAGCGCGACCAACAGCAGCAGCCCGGCCGCCGCCACCGCGGCGGATCGGGCGACGATGGTGCCCATCTCCTCATGCCTGCCTCTTCAGATAGCCGGACGGACCCGGGCCGCCGCTTCACGCGGCCAGGTAGCGGAGCACCGCGCCCACCCCGTCGGGCGGATCTATGGCCTCGGTGAAGACGATCTCGGCGTCGGTGGTGGCGGCCGCGCGGGCCAGCACCGCCCCGGCCGTGGCGCGGCGCGGCTCGGCGACGCCCAGGTCCTGCAGTTGCCGCCGGGAGACGCCCAGCTCGTGCGGGTGCGGCCCATACCACAGCTCGCCGCGCAGCGGACGCACCACCAGCAAGGTCTCCACCTGGCCGTCGCGCAGCGCCTCGGCCACGTCGTTCAGCCCGGCGACCGCGTCGCCGCGTCCGTAGGCCTCCCGGAAACGGGCCACCACCGCGTCATGGCGCTCGTCGATGACCCGCTGCAGGATCGAGCGGACCTCCTTCTCCCAGGCCGCCTCATCGGCGCCGGGGCTGCGGCTGCCGTGCTCGGCGAGCACCGCGCGGCGGGCGTAGGCCTCCCCGAGGTCCTTCATCACCAGCTCGCGGGCGCGCACGTCCCCGCTGACGATGATGACCTCGGCGTCCACCGCGTCGGCCTGCCGGGCCGTCTCGGTGGCGACCTCGCGGGCGTTGGTCTCCCAGGTGTCCTCGGCGCTGCGCTGGAAGTGCGAGTGCGACCAGCCGCCCCTGTTGACCTTGCGGATCGGCCATTCGATGCCCTCGACGGTGGTGACCGTCCGCCGCCGCTCGCCCACGCTGACGATCTCGGCGCCCTGCCGGTCGGCCTTGACGCACACGTGCCGCACCGGCTCCTCCCGGCGCTCCAGCAGCGGCATCACCTCCGGCAGGTCGCCGACGTGCGCGATCACCTCCAGCGGCGGTTCGGGCAGCACCTCCTGGTAGATCACCCGGCCGCCGGCGGCCAGCAGCGCCCGGCCGGGGGCGGGGTTGTCCCGGTCGGTGACGATGTCCGCGATCGCCTCCAGCGTCGCGGTGTCGGCTCCCCGCCGCTGCAGCTCCTCGCGGGCGTTGCGCCAGCGCAGCGTCAGCGCCTTGGTGGCCTCGACGGTGTGCCGCCGGGTGTCCAGGTACAGCGAGACGAACGGACCCGGCTGCTCATACAGAGGACGTAGAAAGGCCAGTTTCACAGGTGGCTCCCTCCTTTGGGCTGCCCCTACCCAGCAGGCGGGAACCATGCCTGGCCTGGGACGAAACCCCCGTATCCGGGCGCCGTCCGGGCCTGGGGAGACGAAACGGCCCGCCGGTCTTCGCGGCATGACGAGACCGGCGGGCCGGAAACCGGGCCGGGCCTTAAGCGTCCTTGATCTCGCAGATCACCGCGCCGTTGGCGACGGTGTCGCCGACCTTGGCCGACAGGCCGGTGACGGTGCCGGCCTTGTGGGCGGTCAGCGGCTGCTCCATCTTCATGGCCTCCAGCACCACCACGGTGTCGCCCTCGGCCACGGTCTGGCCCTCTTCGACGACGACCTTGACGATGGTGCCCTGCATCGGGCTGACCAGCGAGTCGCCGCCGGCCGACGCGCCGCCGCCCTTGCGGCCGCCGCGGCGGCGGGCGGGCGCGGCCTTGCCGGCCGCCGCGCCGCCCGAGGCGCCCAGCCCGGCCGGCAGCGTGACCTCCAGGCGCTTGCCGCCGACCTCCACGGTGATGCGCTCCCGCTCGGCCGCCTCACTCTCCTCGGCGGGGTCGGCCTGGTAGGGGGCGATGGTGTTGTCGAACTCGGTCTCGATCCAGCGGGTGTGGACCGCGAACGGCTCGCCGACATAGGCCGGGTCCTCCAGCACCGCCCGGTGGAAGGGCAGCACGGTGGGCGTGCCGTCGACGGTGAACTCCGCCAGCGCCCGGCGGGCCCGCTCGATGGCCTGCTCGCGGGTGGCGCCGGTGACGATCAGCTTGGCGATCAGCGAGTCGAACGCCTGCGGGATGGTCTGGCCCTCCTCGTACCCGGAGTCCAGCCGCACCCCGGGGCCGGAGGGCGGACGCCAGGTGCGCAGCGTCCCGACCGCCGGCAGGAAGTTGCGCCCGGCGTCCTCGGCGTTGATGCGGAACTCGATGGAGTGACCCCGCACCGGCGGGTCGTCATAGCCCAGCTCCTCGCCGGCGGCGATGCGGAACATCTCGCGCACCAGGTCGATGCCGGTGACCTCCTCGGTGACCGGGTGCTCGACCTGCAGCCGGGTGTTGACCTCCAGGAAGGAGATCGTGCCGTCCTGGCCGACCAGGAACTCGCAGGTGCCGGCGCCCACGTAGCCGGCCTCCTTGAGGATGGCCTTGGAGGAGGAGTACAGCAGCTCGATCTGCTCGTCGGTCAGGAACGGGGCCGGGGCCTCCTCCACCAGCTTCTGGTGGCGGCGCTGCAGCGAGCAGTCACGGGTGGAGACCACCACCACGTTGCCGTGCTTGTCGGCCAGGCACTGGGTCTCCACGTGGCGGGGCTTGTCCAGGTAGCGCTCCACGAAGCACTCGCCGCGGCCGAACGCGCCGATCGCCTCGCGCACCGCCGACTCATACAGCTCGGGGACCTCTTCCAGGGTGCGGGCGACCTTCAGGCCGCGTCCGCCACCGCCGTAGGCGGCCTTGATCGCGATGGGCAGCCCGTGCTCTTCGGCGAAGGCCACCACTTCCTCCACCCCCGACACCGGGTCCTTGGTGCCGGCCACCAGCGGGGCGCCCACCTTCTGGGCGATGTGGCGGGCCTTGACCTTGTCGCCCAGCGCGGTGATGGCCTCCGGCGGCGGCCCGATCCAGATCAGCCCGGCGTCGATGACGGCCCGGGCGAAATCGGCGTTCTCCGCCAGGAACCCGTAACCGGGATGCACGGCGTCCGCGCCCGAATCCGCCGCGATCTTGAGGATCTTCTCGATGTCCAGGTAGCTTTCGGCGGCGGTCTGCCCGCCCAGCGCATAAGCCTCATCCGCGATGCGCACGTGCAACGCGTCCAGATCGGGCTCGGCGTAGACGGCCACACTGGCCAGGCCGGCGTCCCGGCAGGCACGGGCGATGCGTACGGCGATTTCGCCGCGGTTGGCGATCAGGACTTTGCGCACCTACGTCTCCTCCCGAGGTGCCGCTCCCAATGCGGACCCCGCTCTGACCGGCGGCTCCGTGCCGGACCGGCGACCCTTGCAAACCTGCTCGGCAGTCTAGATAACCGCGTTCGGTGACTTTCGTAAGCCCCCGCTTTTATCGTTCGCCCACACACTCGCGCCGGACTCGACCACGGCACGGCGGCGCGGAAGGGCTTTGGGAACAAGGTTGCCCGCGGCGGGTCTTCGGGCCGCGGGTGTATCTTCCGTCTTGGCTAGCGCTTGACCATTCGATGGGGATGAATCGATCGGCGCCATGGGCCGTCGTCTCGGCCGTGGCCGGTGGCGCCGCAGCGTGGTGATCGCAGGAGCCGCCCGGATGCCTCGCCGCCCGACCCGCCTGTGCAAGGCGGCCGGTCCGGCCGTCGTGCTGCTGGCCGCCTGCCTGCTGACGCACTCGTCGGCCGCCGGACCCGCCGGCCCGGTCACGGTGGACGAGGAGACCAAGCAGCAGCTGACCGCCGCCGCCCGCACCATGCTGGAACGCCGCACCGAGGCGCTGGTCCAGCGGTCCCGCACCCGGCCGCTGCCGTCGGAGGTGCTGGGGGTGCGGATCGCGCCGGAGCTGGCCAGGCGGCAGCAGGAGGCGCTGCGCCGGCTGAAGACCCGCAACCGGGCGCCGCTGCCGGGCGGGCCTCCGTTCACGGCGGCGCGCACCCGGCTGGAGGAGGCCACCGTCGTCCACGAAGGCGACCGGATCACGTTGGAGGCCACCGAGTACACCGAGGTGGAGTACGCCACCCCGGCCGGGGAGCGGGCGATGACCCAGCGGGTGCGGCGGCGCTTTGAGTTCGCCACCGAAGGCGGCCGCATCACGCTGGTCGGTGAGCAGGTGGTGGACCCGGACGCCGACCCGATCAACGACCCGGGGGACTACCCGCCGCCTCCGCTCCCGCCGCAGGCTCCGCAGCCGGCGGCGCCGGAGTCGGTGGGCTGAGCGGCGGCCGCTTGTTGCCGCGACCGGTTCGGCCGAACGCCTTCCACATGCGCCGCTCATGCGCGTAAATAGTGATGTCACCGGTGCCGACGGAAGGAACGGGGCAATGAGCGACAGGCGGGGCGCCAACATCGCGGCTCTGGAAGAGCTCTCCCGCATGTTCAGCAAGCACGCCAGGAACCTGGACGCGCTGATCAAGGACCTCAACGGGCGCACGGTGAGCAGCACCGAGATCTGGTGGGGGCCGGGCGCCGACCGTTTCCGCGCCGCCTGGCAGGAGGCCAAGGCCACCTTCGACCGCATGGCGCTGGCCCTGGAGGAGGGCAGCCGGGACATCAAGCGCTCCCAGCAGAACATCGAGGCCGCCACCCGCTAAGGCGGGCGGCCCTCATCCGCCGCCTGCGGGCCGCTCCAGCGAACGGGTCAGGGCCGCGGCCGTGGCGCGCAGCCGCTCCAGCAGCTCAGGCGGCCGGACGACCTGGAAGTCCGCGCCCAGCATGGCCAAGATCATGACCGGCCAGTCCAGGGAGTCGGTGTTCATCTCCAGCCGGCAGGAGTGCTCGCCGGTGGCCTCGACCCTTCCCCAGACGCCCAGGGCGCGCTGCACTCGGGCGGCGGGCGCCTGCACGTCCACCACCACGCGGTGACGGCTGGGAGCGGCGGCCAGCCGGCGGCACACGAACGCGGCGGCGTCCCCTCCGGGGATGGGCCGGGGGCGGAAACGCTCGCCGGCCGGCAGCGGGTCGCCCAGCCGGTCGACCCGGAAGACGCGCCAGTCCAGGCGTTCCAGGTCCCAGGCCACCAGGTACCAGCGCCGGTCCAGGGCGACCAGGCGGTGCGGCTCGACCGTCCGCGCGCTCTGCCGGCCGTCGCGCGCCCGGTAGGCGAAGCGCAGCCGCTCGCCGTCGCGGCAGCACTGGGCCAGCACGGTCAGCGCCTCGGCGTCCACCGCCGGGCCCGCACCGCCCGTGCCGGGTTCGGTGTAGTCCTGCAGCGCCTGGACCCGCCGCCGCAGCCGGGGCGGCATCACCTGGATGACCTTGGCCAGCGCCCGCACCGAGGTCTCCCCGACGCCGGCGCCCACCGCGCCCGCGGCGGCCGAGCGCAGCCCCACCGCGATCGCCACCGCCTCCTCGTCGTCGAGCAGCAGCGGCGGCATCGCCGTCCCCGACCGCAACTGGTAGCCGCCGCCGACCCCGCGTTCGGCGTCGACCGGATACCCCAACTCCCGCAGCCGGTCGATGTCGCGCCGCAGCGTCCGCTCGCTCACCCCCAGCTTCGCGGCCAGCTCCGGCCCCGGCCAGTAGCGGCGGGTCTGCAGCAGGGACAGCAGCCGCAGCATGCGCGCGCTCGTGCTCGCCATGGCCCCATCATGCCGGTCTATTCCGGACAGATATTGACCGGAACCCTCCTTAGCGTGAGGGCATGACCGCACCGATGATCCGCACCCGCGGATTGACCAAGCATTTCGTCGTCAAAAAACAAGTCGTCGAGGCGGTGCGCGGCCTGGACCTGACCGTCGAGGCCGGGGAACTGGTGGCGCTGCTGGGCCCCAACGGGGCCGGCAAATCCACCATGCTGCGCATGCTCACCACCTTGCTGACCCCCACCTCCGGCACGGCCCACGTCGCCGGGCACGACGTGGTGGCCGACCCGCGCGGCGTGCGCGCCCGGATCGGCTATGTCGGCCAGGGCAACGCCGCCGCGCACGGCCAGCGCGGCCGGGACGAGCTGATCAGCCAGGGCCGCGCCTACGGGATGAGCCGCGCGGCGGCCCGCGCCCGGGCGCAGGAGCTGATCGAGTCCCTGGAGCTGACGGAGGTGGCCGACCGGGTGGTCTCGTCGCTGTCGGGCGGCCAGCGCCGCCGGCTGGACATCGCGATGGGGCTGATCCACGCCCCCCGGCTGCTGTTCTTGGACGAGCCGTCCACCGGGCTGGACCCGCAGAACCGGGCCAATCTGGCCGACCACATCCGCCGGCTGCGCGCCGAGCACGGCACCACCGTGGTGCTGACCACCCACTACCTGGATGAGGCCGAGCAGCTGGCCGAACGGGTGCTGGTGATCGACCGCGGCAGGCTGGTCGCCGACGACGCCCCCGAACGCCTCAAGGCCGAGCACGTCGGCGACCTGATCACGCTGACCTTCGACCGCGAGGGCGACGCCCGGCGCGTCGCGACCGAGCGGCCGGGCCTGCCGGCCGGCGCCCGCCTGGAACGCACCGGCGCGCGCCTGCGGATCCGCGTCGACGGCGGCTCCCGCCTCGTCCCCGGGCTGCTGCGCCGCCTGGAGGACGCGGGCGCCGCGGTGGCCGCCGTGGAGGTCGCCCGCCCCACCCTCGACGACGTCTTCCTCAACCTGACCGGCCGCAGCCTCCGCGAAGAGAACGCCACGACCGCCACCGAGGAGAAGGCATGACCGAACTACAAGAAAGGACCGCCCTCCCCCAGGGGCCCGCGGACGAGGCCGGGACGGTCGTGCGCACCACCATGCTCTCCGACATCGCCGTCGTCTTCACCCGCGAGCTGCGCCCCCTCCTGCGCGACCCGTTCTCGCTGGTGTTCGCGATGGTGCAGCCGCTGTTCTTCCTGGCTTTGTTCGGCCCGCTGCTGCCGGACGGCGTGGGCGGCGGCGCGGCCCTGCAGTGGTTCGTGCCCGGCATCATCGTCATGTCGTGCCTGTTCGCCGGCTCGGCCACCGGCTCCAACCTGCTGTATGAGATGCAGACCGGCTCGCACGAGCGGATGCTGGTCTCCCCGCTGCGCCGGCCCGCCCTGATCGTCGGCCGCGCGCTGAAGGAGATCGTCCCCTCCATCGGGCAGGCGCTGCTCATCATCGCCGTCACCGTCCCGTTCGGTTTCCGCCCCGACCCGCTCGGCACCGTGCCCGCCCTGCTGATCGTGGCGACCTTCACCGTGGGACTGGGCGGCCTGTCGTACGCGCTGGCGCTGGCGTCCAAGAACAAAGAGTCGCTGTTCTGGATCGTCCAGCAGACCTTGCTGTTCCCGCTGCTGCTGCTGGCCGGGATGCTGCTGCCGGTCGATCAGGGACCGGCCTGGCTGCAGGTGCTGTCGAAGTTCAACCCGCTCACCTATGTGGTGGACGCCGAACGCGCCCTCTTCAACGGCGAGCCGGTCTCGGCCACCGTCGCCTACGGCGTCCTGTCGGCCGTGGCCATGGCGCTGGTCGGGCTGCAGGCGGGCATCACCGCCATGCGCCGCGCCTGAGCCCCGGCTTGGGCCGTCCCACAACCGCACGGCGGCCGTCTTGTGCACCGCCCCCGAGGCGGTGGGCGGGCGGCCCCGGCGCGGCGGCGCGGCTCAAGGACGCACTTACACTCGGCGCGTCGTTGCGCTTGGAGGAGCAGGAGACGCCCATGGCCGTGAACCCCACCGGAGAGGCCCTCAAGAAGTTCCTGGAAGAAGACCCCGGCGGCCCGGTGGTCATGCTGAACCTGCTGCGGTTCGCCCCCGGCGGCCGCAAGCCGTACGCCGAGTACGCCCGCGAGGTCGCCAAGCGTTTTTCGGCCCGCTACGGCGTGGAGGTGCTGTACGCCGGGGAGGGCTCCACGGCGCTGGTCGCCGAGGACGGCCAGGCCTGGGACGCGGTGATGCTGGTGCGCTACCCCAGCCGCGAGGCCTTCAGCCGCATGGTCGCCGACCCCGAGTACCGGGAGGTGACGGGGCTGCGGACCCAGGCGCTCACCGAGGCCGTGCTGCAGGCGACGACCCCCTGGAACCCCGGCGCCCGGCCCCGCGAGGACGCCGGCTGACCGCACCGGACCGTCCGTGTCCGGAATCGGCATTTTGCCGTCGGTCCCACCGCGCTGCTGGAATGGTGGTTCACTGAAAACGGCCGCAGGACGACAGGCGGCACCGCCGGCGCCCGGGCGCCGGCATCGGGACGAACGGGCGACGGACGGACGCTATGGCACTGCAACCTCTCCGGCCGGGGGACCCGCCCGTGGTCGGGGGATACCGGCTGCTGGGCCGGCTCGGCGGCGGCGGCATGGGACAGGTGTTCCTGGGACGCTCCCCGGGCGGGCGCCCGGTCGCGGTCAAGCTGGTGCTGCCCGGCCTGTCCGACGATGAGGGCTTCCGCCGCCGCTTCGCCCAGGAGGTGGAGGCGGCCCGCCGGGTCGGCGGCTTCCACACCGCCCAGGTGGTGGACGCCGACCCGACCGCCGACCCGCCCTGGCTGATCACCGCCTATGTGCCCGGCCCGTCGCTGCAGGAGGCGGTCGATGCGCACGGCCCGCTGCCGCTGCACACCGTGCTGCGGCTGGGCGCCGGGCTGGCCGAGGGCCTGGCCGCCATCCACTCCTGCGGGCTGGTGCACCGCGACCTGAAACCGGGCAACGTGATCCTGGCCGCCGACGGCCCGCGGATCATCGACTTCGGCATCGCCCGCGCCGTCGACGCCACCGCGCTGACCGCCGCCGGCTCGGTGATCGGCACCCCCGGTTTCATGTCTCCCGAGCAGGCCCGCGGCGCCACCGACCTCGGCCCGCCCAGCGACGTGTTCTCCCTGGGCTCGGTGCTGGTCTTCGCCGCCTGCGGCCGCGGCCCCTTCGACGGCGATTCGCTCGCCACGGTGGTGCACCGCATCACCTCCGCCGAACCCGACCTGCCCGCCCTCCCGCAGCCGCTGCACGACCTGGTCACCGCCTGCCTGGCCAAGGACCCCGCCGCCCGCCCTTCGGTCTCCCAGGTGCTGGAGCGGCTGTCGGCGGCCTCCCCCCAGGAGACCGCCGGCCCCTGGCTGCCCCCCGCGGTGACCGCCATGATCGCCGAACGGGAGGCCCCCGAGCTCGCCGCTCCGGCGCCCGCTCCCGCCGACTCGCCCGGAACGTTCCCCAAGTCGTTCGGGGCGTCCAGCGGATCGGTCCCGTTCGGGGCGCCCGTGCCGCCGCTTGCCGCACCCTCCGGCGCGGATCCCTCAGCCGGGTCCGCCGCGGCGCCGCTGGAGGCGTCCATGCCGTATGACCGACCTGGGCCGTCCGGAGCATCCGCCCCCCTCGGGGCGCCGTCCGGTCCGCCCGCGCCTTCCGGACCCACCGGGCCGCCGCCCGGGGTGGCCTCTGATCCGTCCGCCTCTTTCGGACCGGGCGAGTCGTCCGGAGCGCCGTTCGAAGCTCCCGCACCGGCTGACCGGCCCGGGGAACCCGCCTCGTTTGGAGCATCCGGTTCGCCCGTGCCGTCCGGTGGGGCGGCCCAGCCGCCGTTCGGGGCGCCTGTGCCGCCTGGGGCGCCCGCCGGGTTCGGCGGGCCTGCGCCGTTGGGGGCGCCCGAGGAGCCTGCGCCCTTCGGGCCGCCACCGGGGCCGTTCTCTTCCGGGGCGCCGCCTGTGCCTGACGGCGCGTCCGGGACGCCGCTGGGGGGTTCCATGCCCGCTGAGCACCCTGGGGCGCCCGGCCCGTTCGGTGGGCCCGCGCCGGTGGAGCCCTCGGCCGGGTCCGCCGGCGCGTCCGGAGCACCGCCGGGAGCCGCTGCGCCGCCCGACCGGTCCGGGATGCCCGGAGCACCCGAGGCGCCCGCGGCGTTCGGGCCGCAGCCTGGGCCGCCTGGATCACCTGCGCCCTTGGGAATGCCGCCGGCGCCCGGTGAGCCGTCTGGGGCTTCCACACCGTCTGAGCAGCCCGGGGCGCCTGCGCCCTTCGGGCCGCCGCTCGCACCCTCCGGAGAGCCCGCGCCTCCCGGAACACCTGGATCTTTCGGGACGTCCGGGGCGGCTCCATGGTCTCCTGCCGGAACGTCTCCCGCGCCGCCGGGCGGCCCGGCCGGACCGTATCCGGGGGCCGCCGGATGGGGACCGGGCGCCGGAGGGTGGCCTCCCGCCGGTCCCGGTGGATGGCAGGGGCCTTACGGCTCCGGGCAGCCCGGTGCCGGGGGAGCCGCTGCCCCCTACGGGGCGGCGACCATCCCGGGCGGCTACGCCGATGCCGCGAAACAGCCCGCCGGACGCGCTAAGACGAAGGTCGCCGTGGCGGGCGCGGCGGCGTTCGCCCTGATCTGCCTGGCCGCCGTGGGGCTGTATGCGGTCTCCTCCGGCTCCGGCGAGGAACCGGCCCCGGTCGCCCGGACGAGCGCGCCGCCGGCCGCTCCCCACAGCGGCGCGGTGAACCCGCCGGCACCCGTCCCTTCGACACAGACGCCGCAGCCTTCGGCGACGCCGCAGGGCCGCAGGAGGGTGGCGGGCCTGCTCGGCCTGTGGGAGGGCACCTACACCTGCACTCAGGGACTGACCGGCATGCGGCTGAGGATCAGGAGGTCCTCCGATAACGGGCTGGAGGCGGTCTTCCGCTTCTTCGCCCATCCGAGCAACCCGGGAGTTCCCTCCGGTGCCTATCTCATGAAGGGCACCTACACCGACGACGGTGTTCTCCGTCTGCAGGGCGAACGCTGGATCAGACGTCCCGCCAACTATCTGATGGTGGACCTGGTCGCCCGGATCCCCGTCAACCGTCCTTCGCGCATCAGCGGCACCATCGAATCCGACGGCTCGTCCTGCACCACCTTCTCCGTCACCCGCCGCTGACCCGCCGGAGAGGGCGCGATCTGGAACGGCCCGTCCCCGCGCCCTCCATCCGGAGCCTCACCGGCCTTTCTGCCATGCCGCCAGAGGGGCGCTCACAGGTGTGGTCGCAGCCGTGATCCGGACGGTATGGCCGGGACGCGGCGCTCCCGGCGGCTGAAATCGTGCGCGGGAAAGCGCGCCGGGCAGGTTGAGGCCGTGCCGACTGCGTGTCTTTGCATCGCCTCTCCGTGTTTCGGGCATTCCGAAATGAGTGTGTTTCTGTCATCCGCAAGTGGGGGCCGTTGATTTTCGGTGCAGGCGGGCGATGGCGCATATCATGCCGTCAGTTCTGGTGATCGCGGAGTGCGCATGCTGAAGCAAAAGTTGCTGCAACGGCGGGTGAAGAAGGAGATATCACAGATCTCCTGGGCCGTGGAATTGCTTCGTTTCGAATATAAGGAGAAAAGTGACGACGAGTCTGTGCACTGGGAGCTGCAAAGGATCAGGCGAGCCATCAGGATCGCCCGTGAAGTAGCGCATGCGAAGGTTCCCTGGAAAAACTACCGGAGCGCTTACACATGGCTGCTGGAGAGTGAGCTGGATAAAGGGGAACGCAAGATGGTGCTTCCCCCCTCACTGGTATCCATACCGGGAGGCATGTGCGCTGAGGTCGCTCTCCGGGACGCCTATAACGCGCTGGCCAGGTTTGAGATCGCCCTGGTGGGAAGATGGGTGAGCAGGCCGCGCCGGCATGGCGGCAAAGATTACACCGTGCCCCCCGAGGCCGCGAGGCTGGACTGGAGCGGCCCGGTCCGTCCGCCGGTGGTCGTGCTCTCCGGTCGGGGCCCGAAGCTTCTGCGGCGGCCTGAGAATCTTCCGCCTTACGTGCTGTACAGAGTCGAGTCCAATGCGGCAGAGCCGATCACGATACGCGGGCGGCGTCGGCGCATGGGCCGCGGCCGGCGCCTCTACCCGGGGGACCGATACCCCTATCTCAGCATTGACGCCCCTCGCGACGCCGACTGGGAGATCTCCTTTTTCGACGCGCAGTCGCTGGAACGCTTCGACAGAGGAATCAGCGGGAAGGGGAGTGGATACTTCGTTTACACCGGCCCGAAGGGGTTCGCGCGGTTCGAGCACGACGGCACCGGCTTTGAAGGACAGGTGCCCCACGCTCTTCTCCTCGGCGAGATCATCGAATTCGGCACGGACATGTGCGCGCTCGGCCGGCTTTCCATGGGAGGGTCGGACTTCGTTCCACTGCCCGGCCCGGCGGTGCTGAAGGTCGAGGCGGCCGGCTCGTGGTCGATCCGGGTGGAGCCCATGACGACCGCGATGATCCCGGTCCGCTCCTCGGCGGGCCTGGTGGAGGGCGGGGGAGGAAGAACCGAGCTGTTCCGCTACACCGGGCCGTCCTGCACCGTCCGCGCCAAGGCCCTCTCCGGTGAGTTCGGCGTCGTCTTCCGGCAGCTCACCGACGACCTGCGCATCGGTCATGAGGTCGGCTTGAACGGGCCGGAAAGCCGGACGTCCGAAAAGCAAGAGGCCACGTTCACGCTGCACCAAAATTCTTTGGTGCAGATTATTTCTGAGGACTCCTCCTGGCGGCTCGAGCACTTTGGGAAAGACCTGGGCGAAGGGGTGAAGATCCCGCTGGCGGTCATCGAAGGGAAGGGCAACAAGGTCGTCCCCATTCCTCCGGAGCTGCCTTATGACTCCATCCTGGAGATCAGGCAGGAAAAGCCCGACGACGTCGCCTGGAGAGTCGGGTTGCGCAAGCTGGGAGAAACCGTGGTCAAGGGGCGCAAGAAGCGCTCCTCCGATAAGGGTTACTTCAAAAGTTACGAACTCCACGGAGAAGAGGGCAGGTTCCACTTTGAGCGGCACAGCTCCCTGAACTACCTGTCCGTCACCTCCGATGCCGTCTGGCACCTGGCCTTCTACGAGACCCACGACGCCGTCCTACTGCACCGGAGCGCCACCGGCAAGGAAAGCGAGGTGCTCCTCTACACCGGGCCGCCGGCGATCGCCAAAGTCGCCAACAGCCGAAAGGGCGTGAGGATCAAGGGCTATGACCTCCGCTGGCGCGAGCTGGGAGTGCTCGCCGACACGGTCGAGGCGACCTTCCCGATCAAGGGGCCCATGATCCTCGTCGTCGACGCTCGGTGGAACTGGTCCATCGAAACCCATGGAGAGAGGCGGTACAACCCCGATCGCGACTGGTTCATCGATGTCACCCCCTTGGGGGAGGGCGATCTGCCGGTGCGCTCCTTCGACACGTTCATCGAGAGCGCCAACGATGAGGTCATCGTGTACACCGGTCCTCGCCGTGAGCTCCGCCTCCGCCGCTTCACCTCGGAGAAGTGGGAGGATCTTCAGGTTCATCTCCTCACCGAGGACCTGACCCGCGGCCCCTGCCTGGCCTCCGTGGGGTGGGATCATCGGGAGGCCTCCTTCGTCCTGGAGCCGGGCTCGCTGCTGCACGTGGTGGCCGGGGGCGACCGCTGGAGCATCGGAGCGTGAGCAAGCCTTTTCAACGCGCCGTTTCCGCAGATCGGGGCGGGGCCTCGCAGTCAGGGACGAAGCTGTGCCCTGCAGCGTCACGGCATCGGGGACCCTCGAGGCTCCCGTCCCCCGGGGGCCTTGGGCCACGTGTTGAAAAGGGTTCGGTCTTCGGGCGCGCGGCCGCGGGGTGCGCCGCGCGCCCTTCCACGCGGCCTCAGCCGGAGTCTTCCGGGGTGTCGAGGTCCTTGCCGAGGTGGATGCTGCCCGGGGCGCAGGCGTAGTGCCCGAAGGGCGGGACGTCGCCGTAGCCCGCCGACCGGTACAGCGCCACCGCCTCGGGCTGCTTCTCGCCGGTCTCCAGGATGATGCGGCGGTGCCCGGCCCGGCGGGCGGTGTGCTCGAGTTCGGCCAGCAGGCGCCTGGCGTACCCGTTGCCGCGGGCCTGCGGCACCACGTACATGCGCTTGATCTCGACGGTGCCGTTCCCGTGGGAGCGCCAGCCGCCGCACGCCACCGGCTCCCCGTCCCGGTAGCCGACCAGGAACAGCCCGTTCGGCGGGGAGAACTGGGCGGGTTCGACCGGTGTCTCGTCCGGGCCTCCGTACCGCACGACCATCTCCTGCTGAATGCCGTCGATCAGCCGGGCGGCGTCGGGGTGGTCGTAGCCCACTGTCTTGATCTCCATGGCCATCATGCTCGCCCACCGCGGCCGGTGCCCGGGACCGAGCAGACGGTCGTCCCAGGAAATCTCAGCAAGATTGATTTAACGGTCATCTATCATGGCGACTCGTGCGTCCTGTCCGGTGAGGCGCCCGTTGCGCGTGGGACGCCGCCGGCCCGCAGGGCCGCTCACCGGAGCGGGCGCCGCGCGGCCCCGTCGCCGGGTGTGGAGGGGAGATCCGGCGGCGGGGCCGGTTTCCGTGGCGGCCGGGCGCACCGCTCGTCCGGCCGCCACCGGGCGGGTCAGCCGGTGGACGCGGGGACGGTGACGATCTCGTCGGCCAGCGGCGCCACCAGGTTCATGATCTCCTCGATGAGGTCCGCGGGGACGCCGGCGCCGGCCAGCGCGTCCTTCAGATGCCCGGCCACCGCCGCGAAATGCTCGGGGCCGATGCCCAGCCCGGCGTGCGCCTTGCGCATCGAGGCTCCGGTGTAGGTCATCGGCCCGCCCAGGGCCTGGCCGAAGAACTCCACCTGCCGTCCTTTGAGCCGGGGCATGTTCACCGAGGTGAAAAAGCCCTTCAGCAGGGGGTCGTCGAGGATTCTGCGGTAAAGGTCGTCGACCACCGCGATCAGCGCGTCCTCGCCTCCGATGGCCTCGTAGATGGACTGTCGGGGAGTTTCGCTCATAACGCCGTCCTCTCCGCGATGTGGGCTTGCATGTCAGCCCACTGCATCAGCGAGAGGTTTCTTGTGAATCAGCACCGTGAAAACAGAAAGTCACGATGTTCTCACTCTGCGATACCTTCAATGAGAGGACTGCAGGTCACAGGCGGAGGGCTGTGAGGTTTGTCCGTCATGGTGAATACATGCTCCGTAAGTGCCCATATGGGGGTTGTCACCCATACCGGTCGGCTTCCTTGATCGGAAACCCTGTCATGGCAGATCTGTAGACAGCGAGGAAGGAACGCCTGTGAGCAAAGACATCACCGTCTCAACGACCCCCATCCACGACGGGCGCCGGTACGAGCAGTGATGGCCTTGCTCAGCTTCCCCGCCGCGCTGTTCCCGCCCGCTCCGCCCGGCGCATCGGACGCGGAGGCAGGGCGGGCCGCCTGGGTCATCACGAACGTCCACCCCCCGCGAGGACGCCATGCGAGCACGCGACATCGCCATACAGGTGCCGACCGTGGCCGTCGGAGACTCGGTCACCCGGACGGTGCGGGTCATGGCGTTGGGGCGACTGCCCGGACTCATCGTGGTGGACGAACGCCGCCGTCCCCGCATGGTGGTGCCCGGCACCCAGATTCTCCGGATGCTGGTGCCGCGGTCCTACCAGGAGGACCCGGCGCTGGCCCGGACCGTGGACGAGCCGCACGCCGACCTGTTCTGGCGGGAACTGGGCGAGCTCACCATCGGCGACTTCCTGCACGACCAGGACTTCCGCCCGGTCACCGTGCGGGAGGACGCCACGCTGCTGGAAGCCGCGGCGCTCATGGCCCGCCGGCGCACCCCGCTGGTCGTCGTGGTGGACCGGGGCGGGACGATGACCGGCGCCGTCACCTTGGACCGGCTGCTGGGCAGCCTGGCGCTGAGCGCACCGCAGGAGTGAACGGCGGGGGGCGAGGCCGATGAGCGCGACCCTCGCCCTGGCCATCTTCGTCACCGCCTTCTTCTTCATCGCGACCGAGAAGGCCGACAAGGTCAAGGTCGTGCTCATCGCCGCCGGCGCGATGGCGGCGATGAAGCTCATCCCCGGCGCCGAGGTGTTCTTCTCCGAGCACGAGGGGATCGACTGGAACGTCATCTTCCTGCTGCTCGGCATGATGATCATCGTCGGGATCATCAAGCAGACCGGGGTCTTCGACTATCTGGCGATCTGGGCCGCCAAACGCTCCCGGGGACGTCCCTACCGGCTGATGGTCATGCTCTTGGCCATCACCGCGGTCGCCTCGCCGTTCCTGGACAACGTGACCACCATCATGCTGGTGGCCCCGGTCACCGTGGTGGTCTGCAACCGGCTGCAGATCCCCGTCCAGCCCTACCTGATCGCCGAGGTGCTGGCCTCCAACATCGGCGGCGCGGCCACGCTGATCGGCGACCCGCCCAACATCATCATCGGCAGCCGCGCCGGGCTGAGCTTCAACGACTTCCTGGTGCACCTGACGCCCATCGTCGTGATCATCTGCGTGGCGTTCGTGCTGCTGGCGTGGGTGCTGTTCCGCAAGTCGTTCCACTACAACCCCGACCGGGTGGCCGAGGTGATGGCCCTGCAGGAACGCCGGGCGATCACCGACCCGGCGCTGCTGGCGCGCTGCCTGGTGGTGCTGGCCCTGGTGATGCTGGGCTTCGGGCTGCACTCGGTGCTGCACATAGAGCCCTCGATCGTCGCCCTGCTGGGGGCGGGCGTGATGATCCTGGTCGCCCGCACCGACATCAACGATGTCCTCGGCGAGGTCGAGTGGCCCACCCTGGTGTTCTTCATGGGCCTGTTCGTGATGGTCGGCGGGCTGGTCCACACCGGGGTCATCGAGACCGCCGGCTCCTGGGCGGTGGAGGCGGTCGGCGACAACTTCTTCGGAGCCGCCACGGCCCTGCTGTTCGGCTCGGCGGTGCTGGGGGCGTTCTTCGACAACATCCCCTACACCGCCACCATGGCGCCCATCGTCGAGGGCCTGGCCGCCGAGGCCCCCGACGCGGCTACCGGGCAGGCCCTGTGGTGGGCCTTCGCCCTGGGCGCCGACTTCAGCGGCAACGGCACCGCCGTCGCCGCCAGCGCCAACGTGGTCGCCATCGGCATCGCCGCCCGCAGCGGTCACCGCATCTCGTTCTGGGAGTTCACCCGGTACGGGATCACCGTCACCTTGCTGACCACCTTCATGGCGTGGGTCTACGTCTACCTGCGCTACTTCGCCTGACGGGCCGGACATGACAACGCCCGCCTCCCGGATCCGGGAGGCGGGCGCTCGCCGTCTTCTCGGGGGTCAGCTGCCGGACTTGGCCGCCGGGGTACCGCCGGAGACCGCCCGCGGCTTGTCCAGCACCACATCGGACATGATGCCGACCGCCAGGCCCAGCACGCCGCTCACCACCGTCACGGCCACGCCCACACCGAACAGCACCCAGTTCGGGCCGATGCACAGGGCGACCCCGCCGATGGTGAAACCGATCAGGCCCAGCGCGACGACCAGCCACGAGCTGGGCCGTCCAGCATGACTTGCGGACATTGAACCTCCTGTCGAAGGGCGCCCCGGGCGCCCGTGGTAACGCCAGATCCTGTCAACGGTACGGGTGCCCGCCCCCGGTCCCCGTGGGGGGATGGCCGCTCGACCCGCCCCGCCTTCCGCGGCCCTAGTGGATGCCCAGCAGGGCCAGCACGATGGCACCGCCCACGTGCACGACCACGACGAGGGTCAGCAGCAGGATGAGGACATAACGCGCGGTGGGATGGTCGATGTACTTGCCGTGCTTGACCGGCTGCCGTTCCTGCTCGGCCTGCCGCTGGGCGAGCTGCTGTTCGAGCGGCTGGAAGCCGAACGGCTTTTTGAAGGCTGGCATCGTGTAAAGCTCCCCCCGGCCGGCGGCCCACCCCGGCTGCAAGGTGCGAATCGGTCAATCCTCCACCATGTATAACCCATGGGATTCTCAGGCCGGTCCCCAGGTCAGCCGCTCGCCGCCGGGGGACGGACGAGCCCCAGCGAACGGGCGGCCTCGGCGGCGGCGGCCCGGGAATCCACCCGCAGCTTGCGCAGGATCGCCGACACATGGTGCTCGACGGTCTTGGGCGTCAGGAACAAGGTCTTGGCGATCTCGGCGTTGGACATCCCGGCGGCCACCAGCTCCAGCACCTCGGCCTGGCGGCGGCTGAGCCCGGCCGGATGGGCGCGCGTGGCCGGACGCGGCCCGCGGGGCACGTTGCGCACCCCCAGCCGCTGCAGGCGGCGGCGCACCAGCCGGGCCGGGGCGGACGCGCCCAGCTCGTCCAAGATCCCCAGCCCGGTCAGCACGGCCTGCGGGTCGGGGGCGTCGCACAACGCCAGCGCCCGCTCATAGGGGGCGCCGATCCGCTCCCAGGCGGCGGCCGCGCCCTCCCAGTCCCCGGCGATGGACAGCGCGTGAGGTTCGGCACAGCGGGGCGGGGCGGCCTGCAGCAGCCCGGCGCGCCACCGCCACACCGCCAGCTCCCCGATGTCCCAGGCGTGGCCGTGCTCCAGGGCGACCGGGTAGACCGCGTCGGTGGCCTCCCGCACGCCGCGCACGTCCCCGACCAGCCAGGCGGCCTCGGCGCGCAACGCCGCCGCGGGCCGCATCCACTGCAGCTCCTCGGTGGGACGGGCCAGCCGCCAGGCCTGCTCGATGAGGGAGTGCGCCTGCCGGCCGCCGCGCCGCAGCTCCACGGCCGCCAGCACCCGCAGCGCCGGCGCCTCCGACACACTCGGCAGCTCGGCGCTCCCCAGCAGCTCCTCCACGGTCGTCACGGCGGCCTGCCAGCGTCCGCAGGCCAGATCGTGTATCGCGCGCAGGATGAGCGTGTCGGCCTCGAACCACCACTGCTCCAGCTTGCGGGCCACCGACAGGGCGTGCTCGATCCGCGGCCGGGCCTCCCGCAGCCGGAAGTGGTCGAAGTCGATGGAGGCGATGTTGTGGAAGGCCCGGCAGGCGATGTGGTCCACATCCTCCTCCAGGTCGCACGCCAGTGCCGTCTCCCCGGCCCGCCGCAGCAGCTCGCGCCCGCCGTCGGGGTCGTGGAACATCCGCGCCGAGCCCACGTTGGTCTGCGCGTCCAGCAGCGTGGCGGTGTCGCCGAGCACCCGCGCCAGCTCCATCGCCTTCTCCCCGACGGTGATGGCCTCGCCGGTGCGCTGGACGAGCATCAGCAGGTTCGACTGGTGGCTGTAGGCCAGCGCCAGTTCCCGGGACGGCCCCAGCCGCCGCAGGAGCTCCACCGCCTGCTCGGCGGTCTCCTCGGCCTCGCGGCGCCGCCCCGTCCACCACTGCAGCCGCGACAGCCGGCACAGGTTCACCCCGACCGCCCGCAGGTCGCCCTGCTCGCGCCGCAGCGCCAGCGCCGACTGCCGGGCGCTCAGCGCCAGGTCGGAGCGGCCGTCGATGTAGGCCTCCTCCGACAGCGCCTCATAAGCCGCGGCGCGTTCGGCCGGTTCCAGCGCCTGCGGGTGCCGCAGCGCCCGTTCGAACAACGCCACCGCCTCGCGGTGGGAACGGCTGCGGGCCGCCCGCCGCCCGGCGGTCATCGCGTGCCGGGCCAGCGCCCGGTGGTCGTGGGCCTGTTCGGCGTGGTGCACCAGGCGGGCCGGGTCCTGCCGGCGCTCCTCCAGCACCCGCAGGATCGCCCGGTTCAGCTCCACCGACCGCAGTGACGGCAGGGAGCGGGCGTAGGCGAGACGGGCCAGCTCATGCCGGTAGTGCAGGGTCTGCCCCTCCACCACCAGCAGCCCGGAGCGCTCGCACTCCTCCACCGCCTCCGCCACCGGCCCCAGCAGCTCCTCCACCAGCCACAGCTCGGCCCGGGCCGGGATCACCGACACCGCCTCCAGCAGCGCCCGCGCCGCCGGGCCCAGCCGCGCCGCCCGTGCCAGCACCGCGTCCCGCACCGTCGGCGGCACCGGCCCGGCCTCGCCCCCGGTGCCGGCCGCCAGCATCTCGGTGACCAGGAACGGGTTGCCCCCGGTGGCCGCATACAGGGCGTCGACGTCGGCGTCCGCCCCGGCCAGCTCGCCCACCGCCGCCCGCGACAGCGGACGCAGCGGCACCCGGACCAGGTCGTCGGGCGGGATGGACCCGATGACCGCCCGCAGCCGGTGGTCGGCGCCCAGCCCTTCGTCGCGGAAGGTCACCAGCAGCACCGCGTGCAGGCCCCGCAGCCGCCGGGCCACGTGCGCCAGCACGTCCAAGGTGGCCTCGTCGGCCCAGTGGCAGTCCTCCAGCACGCACACCCGCGGCACGTCCTCGGCCAGCACGGCCCGCAGCGTCCGGCCGACCTCCCGCGGGTCGCCGCCCTGCACCGCCGGCAGCAGCAGCCCCCCGGTCTGCTCGGCGATCTCCAGCAGCGGCCCCAGCGGCTGCGGCACCGTCAGGTCGTCACAGGCCCCCCACAGCACCCGCACCCCGTCATCGAGCTCGGAGGCGAACCGCCGCACCAGGGTCGTCTTGCCGACCCCGGCCTCCCCGCCGACCACCACGACGCGCCCGGCGCCGCCCGCGGCCTGCTCCGTCGCCTCCCGCAGCCGGCCCAGCGCATCGTCCCGCTCCAGCAAACGCATCCGGCACTCTCCTCGTGATGGCTCTTTCACATGACGGACCGGACGGACGGCGGGGTTCAAAGCGGGAGACGAGGCGGACACCACAAGGCCGCGGCCCTTCCCGCACTCGCCGAGGACCGCAGCGCACCGCTGGTCCCGTCCCAGTAAAGATTCCACGATCGCGACGCGGCGTGGCGTGTCTTCCTTTGCCTCTTGAACGCGGACCGGGCGCGGGGCCGGAGGCCGGGACGCGCCGTCTCCGGTGGTGAGCGAAGCAGTGGCCGGGTGCTTGGCCCTCTCGGCTGCGGCTTTTTGGTGGTGCGCAGGGTGTTCGAGGACGGGTTCGAACTGTCGCAGGCGCCGGTGGGGCATCGTCCTGGCGGCTCACGGCGGGCCCCACAAGGTGAACGCGCACCATGGCGCCTGATCGCGATCGACATCGCAAGACTGGGCGCGTGCCCGCCAACGGAAGCGATCCGGTTTCTGAAGAAGCGCTGATGCGCCGCGCCGACTCACCCGGTGATCGCTTTTCGCGTCGGCGGGCGGGTGCCGGGCCGCCCTGGACGCGGCCATGTGAGCATGCCGTGGGCCTCGGGACACCGGCTTTCGATGTTGAAGCTGCTCAGCGCCCAGACTCTGGGGCGAGCGCACGGTGCCCGCCGCTCTCGGGCGGATGTGAGCGAAGGGCGGTGCCGAGACGTGCGGCGGCGTGCCCTGCGGACTTGCCTCCGAGACAGCGCACAAGATCGCATTCTCTCTGAAGCACGAGAGCAGAAGAATGTAATGGTTTTGGCCTCTTTATCTCACATGCCTGGGTCTGATCATTTGCCGCGACTTTCTGATCAAGGTTTCGGACGTGTGGGCCATCCTTGGTGTTCCCGCCCAAGAGGCCGAAAGGGTGACCGTTATTGGTATTGCGGTCACTTGCGCGAATGATGATTTCTGCATAGAAGTGACATGACTGATTGGTGCGTCGTTCTGGACGGCCCTGAGCGCCAAGGTGCGTCCCAGAGGCGAGCCATAGCCCCGTTGAGCAGCTCAAACAGGAGGCCGGCCGGGGTGCTCGGCATGCGATCCGGGCCGGTTCCCGGCGAACCCGCCGAGCCCGTGCTCCCCGTTCGGGGCGCGTCTTGCGTTGAGCGAAGGTAGGGTTACGGACAGCGACGGCTTTACATATCCGATGAAGTGAGGTGCGATATAGGCTGTGCCAGGCCTGCGGTCTGACGCGGGGCGTCAAAGACCGCCGCGGTGTGCAGGGGACCGAGTCTTCGTTGCGTTCACCGAACGGGATTTTCCAGACCCGTGCATCTCTCCTGCCTTGTGCAGGACGCCGGCCACCGGCCCGTCATCGGGAGGGGAGGGGACTCCCGATGGCGGGCCGTTCCTTTCGGGCCTGCTCGGCCGGCAGCCGCCTCGCCTGGTCCACGCGGAGGCGGGGAGGGGCGGAGGCTTCGCAGAGATGACCTGCTCGCTGGGCTCGCTCGATGCCCGGAGCACAGGAGGCGGTTTGCGATCCGCCTGCCGTGCTTGTTCTCGAGAGGCCGCATGGCCGGTCGGGGCGGGAGAGAGGCGGTCAGGCCGTCAGTTCGCCGTGTTTGATGCGGGTCAGGAGGGTGGCGAAGGCTTCGGGGGAGATGGTGAGGTGTCCGGCGTCGGGGTTCTTGGAGTCGCGCAGTCCGATGACGGTCTTCAGCCGGGCGACTTCGACGCAGTCGCCGTTGCCGCCGCTGTGACTGCTCTTGCACCAAGTGGCAGTGTTCATTCGGGCAACTTCGACACAGGCGCCATTTCCGCCGCTGTGGGTGCTCTTGCGCCAAGCGGTAGGAGCGATTCGGGCGGCCTCTACACAGCCGCCTCCGGTGTTGCCGCTATAGCTGCTCTTACGCCAGGTAGTGAGAAGGTCCATGGTGTTCTTCCTTGGACGCAGCGGCTGGAGTGTTCGTCACATCCAGTGTGAAGGGAAGCAGAGGAGTCGTCACCCCTCAGCTCGCGAATATGGCTTGAGGGATGGGGCTGGTGAGGCGGCTTAGCGCTTGGGGCCGCAGGCCGATCATTTAGGACGAGCGGAGGGGCGGTCCTGCGGCCCGCTTGCTGTGCTTGTTCTCGGAGGTTGCGTCACCGGCTGGCTGGTGACGTGAGGGTCAGATGGTCGGCTCGTCGTGTTTGATGCGGGTCAGGAGGGTGGCGAAGGCTTCGGGGGAGATGGTGAGGTGTCCGGCGTCGGGGTTCTTGGAGTCGCGCAGTCCGATGGCGGTCTCCAGTCGGGCGGCCTCGACGCAGGCGCCATTGCCGCTACTGCGGCTGCTCTTACGCCATTTGGCTTGGGAGGGGTTGAGCGTGTGCATTGGGTACCTCTCAATCAGATGTTTCGGATCAGAGATGACAAAACCTCGCGCGAAGCTGACGGGCTGGACGCGATGGCACGCAGGTACTCAAAGGCCGTGGCATACCGCTTGATACTTGAATCATCGTCTGCAAATAGGTCGCCAGCAAGGCCATCGATGTAGACGATGTCTGGCGCAGGTGGATCCTCGAACTTGAGGATGATGAACTCTCCCAGCATCGCTGGGTGAGGGCCTGCCTCGAAGGGAAGTACCTGGAGTGTGATCTCTGGGCGCTCCGAAGACTCCAGCAGGTGCTTGATCTGCGTGCGCATGACCTGAGGGCCGCCGATCTGGCGTCGGAGTGCGGCCTCGTCCACGACCAGCCAGAGCCGCAACGGGTTTTCTTTGCTCAGGGCGGCTTACCGATCCATCCGGGCTATGACTCGCCGCTCCACCTCTTCAGAGGAGAGTTCCGGGAGCATGCCCCTGATGACGGCGCGGGCGTAGTCCTCAGTTTGAAGCAGTCCGGGAATGAGTATCGCGCTGTACGTCAGCAGCGTCTGGGCTTCGGCTTCCGATACCGGGTGCCCCTCCGGCCCGGCGCGACCGGCGGGAAGGGCCGGACGATCGTCACCGATGTGATCCTCGACGGGTTCGCCCCGGGCCGATGGCACGTCCGGTCGTGGAAGACGGACGGGTTCATGGGGCCGTGCCCGCTGTCCAGCGGCGAGTTCTCACTGGGGCCTGCTCGGTGAGACCGCATAGTCCGATGAGCGGGAACTCGGCGACCCGGGCGCCGGCCGAAGCGCCACCCTGCTGCCGGGCGGGCCGGTGTTCGCCGGAGCCCGTCCCGCGCATCATCAGGAACGGAGGCGCTCGTTGGAGATCATTGCCTCGTGCCCGCCCCGCCTGCCGCTGAGCGAGGTCGGACGGTACGCCCAGCGGATCGAGAGCCTGGGCTATGACGTGCTGCACGTCCCCGAGACCATCCACGACGCCTTCACCGTCGCGGCCCTGGCCATCACCCACACCTCGCGGTTGGTGATCCGCACCAGCATGGTCGTCGCGTTCCCACGCAGCCCGATGCTGACCGCCTACGCCGCATGGGACCTGGCGAAGCTGTCGGCGGGGCGGTTCCAGCTCGGCATCGCCTCCCAGGTCCGCGGCAACATCGTCGGACGGTTCTCCACCTCATGGTCCGATCCCGTCGCGCGGCTGGGCGACTACGTCGCCTCGCTGCGCGCGATCTTCCACTCCTTCCAGACCGGCGAGCCCTTGGAGCACACCGGCAGCCACTACCGGTTCGAGCGGCTCCAGCCGTACTTCAACCCCGGCCCCATCGACCATCCCGCCCCGCAGATCTGGACCGGCGGCGTGAACGCCGAAATGTGCGCCCTGGCCGGGCGGGTCTCCGACGGCTTCGTCTGCCATCCGACCAGCTCCCACCCCCGGATGCTCGAGCGCAGAATCCTTCCCGCCCTCGCCCGCGGGGCACGGGAGGCCGGACGCGACGACAACGGCCCCGCGGTCGTCGTCGGGCCGTATCCGCTGATCGCGAAAGATTCCCGTGAACTCGCCCGGGTCAGGCGGGAACGCCGTGCAGAGCTGGCGTTCCTCTACAGCACCCCCGCCTACCGCAGGCAACTGGAGGAGTTCGGCCTCGGCGACCTCGGTGCGGCGCTGTCGGACATGGCCCGCTGCAAGGACTGGGCGAACCTCGCCGATCTCATGAGCGACGACGTCATCGCGATGCTCGTCCCCCAGGGAACCTTCGAGGAGATGCCCGGCATCCTCGGCGACTGGTATGCCGGGCGCTGCTCCGGGATCGTGATCAACGTCCCGGACGACTCTGAGCACGACGACCTCTACCGGCTGCTGGTGGATCAGTGCCGCGGGATTCCCGCCGCTCCCGCCTGACGGCGGCCGATGAACAGCCGTCTCCACGAGTTCCCTGAAGCAGGCTTGGAGCTCCTGCGGCCGCGGCGGTGGGGCGTCGGGCATGGCCGAGACCGGCGTCCGCTGATGCGTTCGGCCCCGCCGGTCTGATCGTCCGAGAACCGTCCCATCGGCGGGCAGGCGACGGCCATGGACGCTGGGCCTTTTCCACATGCCGTTCCTGCAGGTCGCATGCGGGGCGTCACAGTCGAGGACGATGCGGTGACCTGCAACGTCACGGTCTCGAACACCATCCGGGCCCCGAAGACCACGTGTTGGACAAGGCTCACCGGGCCTGGCCCATGAACCTTTTTCAGCACGTGGCCCAAGGTGTCGGGGACGGGAGCCCGGGTGGCCTCCGGTACTGCGGCGTGCCGGGTCACCGCATCGTCTCTGACAGCGACGTCTCCGTCCCGACCTGCGGAGACGTTGCGTTGAAAGGGGCTCATTCCGGCGCTGGCCTGGGCGGATATCGCCACGATGATCGCCCGGCTCCGCTGAAGAGGACCGGCGGCTTTCCGCCCGGCGCCGCGCCACAGGCCGGGTGTCTGCGGTCTGCCTTCCGGCCCGCACCGCCTTCCGCAGCGGGTGCGCCGGAGGAAGGCGGTGCTCCCAGAGAGCGAGTCAGCAGCAGTCCGCGCCCACCGCGGCCCCGGCGGAACCGGAGTCCCGGGGCGTGCAGCAGGCGGAGTCGTCGGCTTTGGCAAGGGTGTCTGCGTCGCCTTTGACCACATACACCTCCCAGGGTTCGCCGCCGGGGCCGGTGACCCACACCTTGTCCTGGACGGCGTAGCAGCAGGCGGTGTCGTTCTCCTCCACGGTGGCCAGCCCGGACTCCTTCAGCCGCCGGGCGGCGTGGCCGACCTGGGCGGAGTCCTCGACCTCCACGCCCAGGTGGTCCAGCCGGGTGGCGTCCTCGCCGGCGCCTTCGATGAGGACGAGCTTGAGCGGAGGCTCGGCGATGGCGAAGTTGGCGTAGCCGGGCCGGACCTTGGCGGGCCCGGTGCCGAACAGCTTGCTGTAGAAGCCGATCGAGGCTTCCAGGTCGGGCACACGCAGGGCGAGCTGGACGCGGGACATGGGCTTCCTCCTGAGCGCCGAAGATCCACGCTGATTCGATGAACGTCTAATCAGCGCCTGAACCTCAGCTTGCGCCTCCATCTAGACGGATGTCAAATTAGAAGAGTGTCGAATCAAGAACTGCCGGTCGTGACGTCCCCAGATGCGGACGCGTGCTGCTCGCCGCTGGTGTGCGCACCGCTGAGCGAGGAGGAGGCCGCCGAGCTGGCACCGCTGTTCAAGGCGATCGCCGACCCGGTGCGGCTGCGGCTGCTGTCACTGATCGCCTGCCGCAAGGGCGGTGAGGTGTGCGTGTGCGAGCTGACCGGCGCCTTCGACGTGACCGCCCCGACGATCAGCCACCACCTGAAGGTGCTCAAACAGGCCGGCCTGGTCGTCTCCGAGCGACGCGGAACCTGGGTGTACTACCGGGTGAACCCGCACCTGCTGGAACGCCTCTCGTCGCTCTTGGACCCTCGCCCGCTCACGGCGACGTCCCGCTGAACCCGTGAGCCTCTGGGCACGGGGCACAGGAGCTGCGGTGAGACTTTCTCAACGAAGCCGGCAGCCGCCTTACAACGTGGCGCTTCCTGACAAGGCCGCAGGCGGGGCCCCACTCGTGAACCGGCAAATCCCACAGCCTGCTCGGTGAGGCTCCATCTGCGCCCTCACGAGGCATCTTCGCCCTGCCCCCGGCGCGTGGCCGCGTCTTCAGAACGCCAGATCGTGGAGAAAACCTCAGTGCTCCGGTGGTGGGAGCGATTCGATCAACGCCCACTGCTCGTCGGCCAGATCGAACGGAGAGGGGCGCTTGCGCATCCCCGCCCTGCTCCAAGCCCTCCCCGCCCCCGTTCACGGCGTGTCCCGGCAACTTCGGCTCCCGCGGCAACGCCCCGGCCCTCCTCCGCTCACGGCGTGTCCGAAACGCCGGGGACGGTCACGGGCCGGAGGAGGTGGACTGCCTGAGGGCGAAGCGGCGCCAGGCGGTGGTCCAGCGTTGCAGGTCCTCGGCGGTGCCGCCCAACACTCGCACGAAGGTCTCCAACGTGGCCAGCTGGGTGGGCACGGTGGTGCCGGCCAGCATGTTGCGGAACGTGGAGTAGGAGATCTGCCCGCCGCAGCGGTCCTGCATCTGGCGCAGGCTGGGGTTGCCGGCCCAGATCCGGTAGGCCCGCATGGCCGCCACGAATTCGGCTTCGGTGGTGGCCTGCAGCGGGTCGGGGCGCTGGTCATGGCCGTGCAGGTCCGGAATCGCCGGGGTTTGCCATGACGAGGCGGGCCGTGTCTCGGGGGCCTCGCTCTCTGCGGGGGCGGGTGCCTCCTGCTTGCCGTCGGCCTCGGCCGGCCGCGGCGCCGGTGCCTTGCCGCCGTCGCCCTCATCGGGGTGGCGTCCGGTGCCGGCGGGGTAGAGCTGGGCGGCGCGGCGCCGGCGCAGCAGCTCGGCGGCCCGCTGGGTCAGGATGCCCACCTCCTTGTCCAGGCGGGCGATCTGCACGAACAGCTCCTGGGCCTGCAGTACTTTCTCGGGCTCCTGGGAGGGCCGGCACAGCATCAGCACGCGCTCGATCCGGCGCCACCAGATCGGGGAGGTGCGGTACTCCCCGGCCAGGATCCGCCACACCTCCTCCGGCGCCATCCCGGCGGCCGCGGCGATCACCTCCACGCCGTCGTCGCCGATGCGGTCGAGCTCGAACTGGACCGCCCCGGTGATCAGCAGATTCAGCCGGGCCCGCAGCCCGGTCAGCTTCTGCTGCTTGCTCTCGCGCAGCCGCCGTACCTCGCGGACGTCCATGCCGGCCACGTCGAACGAGACCGGCTCGACCAGTTCCGCCAGCAGCCGGCCGGTCGCCCCCAGCTCTCCGGCCACCGTCACCATGCCCTCTCCAGACCGCCGGGCCCGGTCGGCCGGAACAGGGTGGACGACCGCCGGAGTCGCAATGACCGGCTGCGACCGGCGGGTCTTACGAGAGAGTGATCGCGGAGAAGGCCGCTCCCGGAAAAGGGCAGGCCGATAAGACCGGTCGATGACATCTTTGTCCTCTTTGCGGTTTTTGCTATGAAACCGCCGTGCCACGGGCGGAATTTTGATCTTGGCCGGTGCGTGAGGGTGGAGCGCCTCCGCCGGCTGGTGGCCTCCGATGTTAATGGTGACGTAGCACAAATGTCATGCGCATGTAGATTTTGAGGATTCCTTGATACCGATTGGTATTCGGCCTCCGAATGCACGTGCATGCCGGTGTCGTGCATGATCGTGCAGCAGCGTTGAGGAGCGTTGAAGACCGGTGAGAAGCGGTGCCGCCGGTCGCCCCGCGCGGGGAAAGTGGGATGTAATCGAGGCCTGCGAACGCAAGAACGCGGCAGGAAGTTCCCGGCGCCTTGTTCTCAGTGCCACGGGCGGGCGTGAAAAGGGACGAGCAGAAACGGCCTGGTGGAGTGGGCCGAAACGCCGGCGAGGGGACCATGGCACCACCGGTCCCCTCGCTGCCGCCCTGTACGGCGGCACAAGCCGGTTCGCCGCCGGTGTGCGCACCGTTGAGCGAGGGGAGGCCACCGACCCGGCGACGCTGTTCAAGGCGATCGCCGGACCGTCACCGCCGAAACCGCGCGGCGCAATGAGGCTGAACCAACACCTCAGGTCCCCGACACTCAGGGATGCGGAGCCGACCAAGGTGATTGCAGGCTCCACACCCGCACGATCCCGTCGTCCCCACCGGATATCGCGATGAGAGCGCCGCCGATCTCTCCGAACGCCACCGACCGGATCTCCTGGATGCGGCCGGTGAGAGGCCGGCCGAGCGGCTGCCGGCTGGGCAAGTCCCATACCCGCACGCCCCGGTCCTCTCCGCCGGAGATGGCGATGGGGATGCCGTTGATCCAACCGGATGCCACCGACCTGACGAAATCGGAGTGGCCATTGAGGTGCCGGCCGAACAAGTCGCTTGCCGAGTGACCGCCTGGTGGTCAGCTCCCTGATCCACATGGCCGGGTCGGCGTCGCCGGGCAGGGCGGTGGGAGCGTTGCCGATCTGCCCGGACGCCACCGGCAGGATCTTCCCGGAAGGAAGACCGTCTGAGGAGCCGTGTGCACACCGGCCGCCCGGTGGTCAGGTCCCATGCCCGTATGGTCCGGTCGTCACCCCCGGACCGGACGAGGGGGTACCCGTCGATCTGCCCGAACGCCACCGACCAGACCGCGCCGGCGTGGCTGGTGAGGGAGCGCCGAACGGGGCCGGATCGGCGGCCGGGGACGCGCTCTGCGGGCGTGCGGAGTCGGGGCGGGGGTTCTCGGGCGCGGTGCCCCACCGGGGGCGGTTGCCGAGCAGGGTGACCGGGGCGTCCAAGGCGGTGGGGCGTTCGGCGGGGTCTTTGGACAGGGCCGCGGCGACCAGGTCGCGCAGAGGCCGGGGCAGCGGACTGGTGCCGGGATGGTGGTTCAGCACCCGGTGGATGATGGCGGCGGGGGCGCGGAGGCCTCCGGGGTTGAAGACGTGCACGCCGGTGGCCGCGCACGGCATGGTGGCACTCCAGGCGAACATGTCGGTGTGCGGGCCGATCGTCCCGGACCGGAACTGCTCGGGGGCCATGCAGACGGGGTGCCGATCGGGTTGCCGACATCGGAGGTGATGATGCCCAGCGCGCGGGCGATGCCGAAATCCACGGGCGGCTGACCGAAGCGGTCTTGGCCGCCTGGCAGGACGAGGAAGCAACCACCGAGCTGAACGGCCTGCTGCGCGCAGTCGATGACCAGCGCCTTAGATCCCGGACATCACGGTCACCTACGCACGGACGCCGTCGCCTCATCTGGCTTTGACGGCCAGGGACGACGCAACAGATCGGGCCAGCTCGATTCCATCCTGTTCATACTGAGGGTCGGCGTCGGGCTTTTCAATATATGTGCTTAAGGTGATCTCAATCAAAATGTTCCGGTGCCGGAATGAGGCAACAACCCGCTTCAAGCATAGAACGCTGGTGATCTGATCGAGTTCGTGTCAGTAGTATGTCTCGTCTCCCGTTCCAGGAAGATCGCGGCATTTTGTTCCCCTGGCTTTGCAGTGCATCTCCTTCGTCTTTGAGAAGTCTTTTTCGGCTTCGCCGGCCCCTCCGCCGTCTCTGGCGTAGAAGGTGGAGTTGATCAAGATATGGCGATAGTTTCCTCGTGACCTGCTGCCTTGAATTTCGCAGCTCGATCGACGTAGGCCATATTTGTTGCGAGATGGCCATGCGACCGGCGGGCCTCCGGGATGAGCCGGACGCTCGGTCAAGGGGCGATGGTGGCGGCGTAAGCGGCGTCGACCTCGGCGGTGAAGGTGTCCTCGGCCTCGTCGTCGGCGGTCACGGACACCCGTGCCGCGCGGCTGCGCGTCCAGAACGAGCGCATGTCGGGGCTGGTCATCAAAAAGCGCAGCGCGCTGCGGAGCTCCTGCAATTCGATGGTGCCCGTCTCGTAGGCGACCTTCTGCAGATTGAGGATCAGGTTGCAGTAGTGATCCTTGCGGGTGGTCTCATGGCCCGGGGCCGGGGCGGGCCACACCGAGCGGAGCTCGCTGTCCTCGATGGCCATCTTGATCAGGTCGGTGTGCAGCTGCCGCATCGCCAGTTCGCTGCTGCGGATCTGCTCCTGGCGGGCGATGGCCAGTTCCTCACGCTGATTGCGCAGCTCGCGGCCCTGCAGCAGCAGGGCCGCGGCGATGCCCAGGAACGCCACCCCGGAGAAGAAGATGCCCACGGGGCTCACTGCCTGGCCGATGTCGGCCCGGCGTTCAGCTCCTCGTCGTCCAGGCCCAGCAGGTAGACGATGGGACCGCAGACGATCAGGAGCACCGCCACCAGTCCCACGACGATGGCGAGGCCCACTCGGATCAAGCTTGCGAAGGCTACCTTCATCCACCTTCATCTACGCGACTGGGCGGCGATGTCCACGGTCTTTCGTCCCGGAAGTCCCTTTTCCCCGACGTTCGGCCACGGTCGCGCATAGGTGCGCAGCTCGCAGGCCAGTTTCTCCAGATGCTTCAGCGGCTCGGCGGCCCGGGTGACCCAGCCGCCGACCTGGTGGCCCACCGGTCCGGGGCCGTAGTCGTGGATGAGAGCGGTGTGATCGTCGAACAACAGGAAGTCGAAATAGTCGGTGACGGGTGTGGGAGGTGTGACGAATTCGATGTTCTCCCCCAAAGCCCGGCGGATCTCATAGTTGATCATCTCGTAGCGCAGGTAGTCGGTGAGCGGGAGAGAGATCAACCGGATGCGCGTGAACTCCAGATTCCGGGCGTTCACCTCCTCGTACAGCGGCTGATCGCCTTTGGCCTCCTCACGGAGCAGTTCGCGCGCGAGCTCGGCTTTTCCCTCCTGGTACGCCTTTTGCGAGCGGACGCCGTCGGCCTCCCGGTAGGACTGCCAGCATTCGACCTTGAGGAAGCGCCGCTTGAGCCGGCTCCAGGCCTCGCCGAACGCCTGCTGGAACTCCTCCAGGTGAGGCGGTGTGCGTCTTGCAGAATCCATGCAGGTGGTTGATGCATCACTCGTCCGGAATATCTTTCTTTGCGTGAACCAATGTGGCGCGGGTGATCTGGACGATCCGCTCGTTCGGCGCGCACCGCGCGTCCGGCAGCGGGTGGCGTCCGAGCCGGTCGGTGATGTCGACGCCGATGACGGCGAAGGAGCCGTCATCGAGCGCCAGGATGTCCGGCGAACCGCTCACCGAGGTCGTGTCGCCGCGTTCTGAGGGAGTCGTCCCGAGCCGTCCGATGGCCTTCATCGCAACCTCACGGTGACCCTGCGGCTGATGGCCGCCCCGAAATGTCTCGGCTTCCAGTCTGTACCTGCATGTTGCTCGGAACAATGCTCCGCGGTGGTAATGCAGTGGCCGATCGAGGACGGCCTTCACCCGCAGCTGAGCCGGTTATGCGGTAAAGGTCCTGTTCAAGGCCGATGCCGGTGGCGCCCTGCGCTTTAACGGGAAACCAAAATCCGGTAACCGCCTCACCAAAACCTCGAAGGACTCCCTCGTGATCCTCTATCGCTCCGGGAAATCACGGGGGCCTTTGCGGGACATCAGGGGAGTGTGACTTTTCCCGATGATTCGCCTGACTCGATGAAAGTCCTGAGCCTGATGTGCCGGCGGCGGCTCTGCGGGACCTGCGCTCACTCCTCGGGAGGGAGGGCCACCTGGATGGGGAAGTGGGCGCCCTGGACGACGAACAGGCCGCGGCCGGTGGGGCCGGCCAGGGCGCCGGAGTTGCGGGGCAGGCGCAGGCCGAACAGCTCGCCGTCGTCGGGGGAGTCCGCCGACAGCAGCACGCCCGAGCGGGAGCGGCGGGCCTCCGCCAGGAAGCCCCGGTAGCCGCGGTTCATGTCCTCGGTGGTGCCGCCCAGCACCACGGCGTGCTCGCCGTCGCGGGCGGTGCGCAGCACGCCGCGCAGGGCGTCGTCCAGGTCGGTGTCGTCCAGCAGCTCGGCGTCGTCGACGACCACCACGTAGCGGTGCTCCCGGCCGATGGCCTCCAGCAGGTCGTCCTCGGTGGCGTCGGCGTCCAGCACGCCCAGCACCCCGGGACGGCCCTTGAGCGCCTGCAGCGGGGAGCGGCGCGGGGTCAGCAGCAGCACGGGCACCAGCCCGCCGCCGACCGCCGGGTCCAGCAGGGAGGCGACCATCGTCAGCAGGGCGGTGGAGCGGCCCGAGCGGGGCGGGCCGGCCACCATGAAGGCCGGGCCGTGGTTGAGCAGGTCCACGCCGACCGGGCCGAGGGTGTCGCCGCCGACGCCGACCAGCGCCCACAGCGGGGAGGGCGCCAGGTGGTCGGGGTCCAGCGCCAGGGCCTCGGCGTAGGTGACGCGCACCGGCAGCTCGTCCACGTGCAGCGGGCGCAGCCGGCGCGGCAGGCGGCCGTAGCGTCCGGTGCAGGCGCGGGCGATCTCCTGCAGCGCGGCGACCTGGGCGGCGCCGGAGGCGTCGTCGGCCAGCAGCCCGATCTGCGACTCGCGCGGCGGCCGGCCCGGGCCGAGCTGCTCCAGCGCCCGGCCCGGCGGCATGGACGCCGGGACCTGCCGGTCGTTCAGGCCCGCATAGCCGTAGTCCATGGGGTCGGCCATCCGCAGCACCAGGCGGCGGTCGAAGACGGTGGAGATCTGCCCGCTCAGGCCGGTGCGGTCGCCGGTGCACACCGCGCGCAGGCCCACCGCCGCGCCCTCGCGCAGCAGCCGGATGAAGGCGTCCACCAGCCGGCCGTAGTCGTAGTGCTCGAAGGCGCCGACGAAGCCCTCCCAGCGGTCCAGCAGCAGCACCATCCACGGCAGCCGGTCGGAGGAGGCCACGGTGGCGCGCTGCTCGGCCAGCGTGGCGAACCCCGCCCCGGCCAGCAGCTGCTGGCGGCGGGACACCTCGTTGGCCAGCGCCGTCAGCAGCCGCTCGCAGCGGTCGATCTGGTCGCGGGTGACCACCGCCCCGCAGTGCGGCAGCGCCACCAGCGGCAGCAGCCCGCCCCCGCCGCAGTCGATGGCATACAGGTGCACGTCGAACGGGGAGACCGAGGAGGCCAGCGACCCGGCCAGGGTGCGCAGCGCGGTGGTGCGGCCGGACTGGGCGGCCCCGGCGATGTACAGGTGGCCGTCGGCGGCCAGGTTCAGCGTCAGCGCCTGGCGGGACTGGGTCTCCGGCAGGTCGGTGACGCCGAACTCGATCGGCGGCACGTCCACCACCGAGCCGCCGGCGGCGGTGCGCAGCGACACCCGCAGCCGCTCGGGCAGCGGGTCCAGCCAGGGGGAGCGCTGCGGGCCGATGCCGGCGCGGGCCGCGGCCTCGCCGATCGCGCCGACCAGCACGGCCAGGTCGGTGACGGTGCCGGAGTCCTCCTCGGCCGGGCCGGTCTCCGGCAGCGGCCGGCCCAGCTGCCCCCAGGGGACGTCCCGCACGGTGATCTTGCCTTTGGCCGGCGCGGCCCCGCCCCGGCCCTGCGGGCGGCGGCCGGCGATGCGGGCCGACTGCACCGCCTGCGGGACGGCGGTGCCCGACCGCACGTAGCAGCGGCCGGGGGTGGCCGGGGAGATCTGCGCGGCCTCGGGAGAGTCGAGCACGTCGGTGGACTCCTGCGGGTCGGTGACGCGCAGCGCGATCCGCAAATTGGTGTTGGCGCGGATCTCGGCGGTGACCACCCCGGCCGGACGCTGGGTGGCCAAGATCAGGTGCACGCCCAAAGACCGGCCCCGCCGCCCGATGTCCACCAGGCCGGCCACGAACTCCGGCAGCTCGGACACCAGCGCCGCGAACTCGTCGATGACCAGCACCAGGCGGGGCAGCGGCGGCAGCTCCACGTGCGAGGCGGCCGGGCGGGAGCGGGCGTAGCGGCCGGGCCCGCGGGGGGCGGCGGCCCGGTCGCGCAGCTCCGCGTAGTCGTCGATGTCCTTGGCCCCGGCGGCCAGCAGGATCTCCTCGCGGCGGCGCAGCTCGGCCGACAGCGACTGCAGCGCCCGCTCGGTCAGGTGCCCGTCCAGGTCGGTGACCATGCCCACGGTGTGCGGCAGCGCCGCGCAGTCGGCGAACGCCGCCCCGCCCTTGTAGTCGATGAGCACGAACGTCATCTCATCGGGGCGGTTGGCCACCGCCAGGGCGGCGATGAGGGTCTGCAGCAGCTCCGACTTGCCCGCCCCGGTGGTGCCGGCGATCAGCCCGTGCGGGCCGTCGGTGCGCAGGTCGATGTGGAAGGGGCCGTCGGCGGCCAGGCCGATCGGCACCCGGGTGGTGCGGCCTCCCGAGGCGTCCCAGGCGGCGCGGACGTGCTCGGGGGTGGGGTCGGGCATGCCCAGCAGGTCCAGCAGCCGGACCTGCTCGGGCATGGTCTCGGCGGCGTCCTGGCGGGAGACGTCGCGGACCGGGGCCAGCGCGCGGGCCACCCGCTCGGCCCAGGCCGCGGGCACCTGGTCGGCCAGCACCGGGCCGACGCCCTCCAGGCCGGGGCCGCGCAGCCGGACGATGGAGGGCGCCCCCTCGTCCTCCTGCCAGGCGATGACGGCGGCGCACTCTTCGGGCAGCAGGCGCTCTTCGTCGTCGATGCAGATGGCGTGCAGCCCGTAGTCGGGGCCGCGGGAGAGCACCTGCGGCATGCCCGGCACCCGGCGCAGCGCCCGCGCCCCGTCCAGCACGATCAGCACGTTGAAGGGGGCGTCGGCCGGCTCGGCGGGGGAGCCGGCGAGCGGGCCGGCGCCGCCGTGCCGGTCGCGGCGGCGCTCGGTGATGCGGATGGCCAGCTCGGTGACCCGGCGGGCCACCGATTCGGCGTCGGCGCCGACCAGCGCCAGGCAGTCCTCCCCGCGGCGCGGGGCGCAGTGCGGCAGCCAGCGCACCCAGTTCCAGTGCTCGGCGCCGTCCTCGCGGGCCGACAGCACCACGACGGCCAGGTCGCGGGGGCTGTGCAGGACCGCCGCCTGGGCCACCAGCCAGCGCGCCAGCGCCCGCGAGGCGGCGCGCGGCCCGGTCAGCCCGATCACGCCGAGCTCGCCCACGTCCAGCGTCACCGGGACGGCGCGGGCGGTGGGCGTGGGCACCGTGCCCTCCTCGTCGCCCACCAGCTCGATGCGGGCGGGCAGGTCGGCCAGCCCCACCCGCAGGTGCAGGGCGTCGTCGTCGCTGATGCGGCGCTCCCACAGCCGCCGCCGGGGACCGGTCGCGGTGATCAGTATCTCGGCCGGGTCCGGCCACATCGCCCGCCGCTCGGCCTCGTCCCTGCGGCGCAGCGCCTCCAGCTCATCGCCGAAGGACGCGCTGCGCGCCTGGTACTCCTTCAGCGCCCGCCGGTAGGACTTGCGCCCGTGCAGCCGGTCGCTCAGCCATTCGCCGACTTGGATCAGCGGCCAGCTCAGCGCCAGCAGCGCCCACCACCACTGGCCCAGCACATACGCCATGACCAGCCCGAACGCCGAGAACAGCAGCGCGCCGAACAGTCGCAGCCGCTCGCGGGGGCCGCGTTCGGGGCGGCGCGGCACCTCCAGGCGCGCCGGCTGCGCCTGCGGGACGATCCGCGGCGGCCGGTTGAAGGCCAGCCCGCCGCCGGGCAGCGGCTCCAGGTGCGCGTCGGGGGCGGTGCACGGGGCCAGGCTGAGCATGGTGGAGCCGACCGCCAGCATCCCGCCGAACGGCCATGCCGCCCGCTCCTCCAGGCGCCGCCCGTCCAGCACGGCGCGGGTGCGGGAGGAGGCCTCCACCTCCACGGAGCCGCGCTGGACGGTGATGCGCAGCGAGCGGGGCGGGATGGCGGGATCGTCCACGATCAGGTCGGCGTCGCGGCCGCCGAGGGTGTGGGTGCCCAGGCCCAGCCGGTGCACCGCGCCGGCCGCCGGGCCCGCCACCACCCGGACCTCCACCAGCCCGGTCGGCTCCTGCAGCAGCGTGGCCGCCGCCGCCCGCCGGTCGATGGCCACCACCGTCCCGTCGCGCAGCTCCCGGACGGCCTGGGCCTGGGGGTCCAGCATCCGGCCGTTCGCCCACAGCGCCCGCTGTGATCGGTCACCGGGCCCTGCGGAAGCGCCGAACGCAGCGGAATCGCCCTCCAGGGCTGCGAAAATGGCCTGGGTTGCATTTCCCACGGTCATTTCGGAATCCGCATCGATCACGATGTCGCGCGGCCCGCGGCCGGTCAGCACGGTGAGCGAGATCCGCATGCACTCCTCCAGCCCTTCGGCCCTTTCGCAGCCGGGCGCCCGCCGGTCAGCTTAATTACCGGCCGCCTGCGCGACACCCGGCCCGCGATATCGGCACCGAAGGGTGATGGGGAAGCGGTGCTCTCATTTGCCTGCACCGCTCTGCTAGCGTGTCGCCGGCCCGACGGGGACGGAGGGAGAGCCGCCATGAGCAGGAGCCGGGGCGTGCGGGAACGGGTGCGCGCGGAACTGACCCGCGAAATCGTGGAGCTCGCCCGGCGGCACCTGGCCACCGAGGGGGCGGCCGGGCTGTCGCTGCGCGCGGTGGCCCGCGAAATGGGCATGGCCTCCTCGGCGATCTACCGCTATTTCCCCAGCAAGGACGACCTGCTCACCACGCTGATCATCGAGGGCTACACCGCGCTGGGCCGGGCGGTGGAGCGCGCCGACGCCGGCTGCGACCCCGCCGACCACGGGGGACGCTGGCGGGCCGCCTGCCGTGCCGTCCGTGACTGGGCGCTGGCCCACCCGCACGAGTACGCCCTGCTGTACGGGTCCCCCGTCCCCGGCTACCGGGCGCCGCAGGACACCGTCGCCCCCGCGCTGCGCGCCACCTTGGTCTTCTGCCGCATCGTCGCCGACGCCCACCGCGCCGGGGTGCTGGCCGCCCCGCCCGGGGCCGCTACGGCGGAGCAGGGCTTTCCAGCGGCCGTGGCCGAGGACCTGGAGCGGGTGCGCCGGCAGGTCATGCCGGGGCTGCCCGACGAGGTGATCATGCGGGCGATGACCGCTTGGTCAGGGGTGTACGGGTGGGTCAGTTTCGAGCTGTTCGGCCAGTTCAACGGCGTCCTGGAGCACCGGGCGGCGATGTTCGAGCGCGCGGTGGCCGAGCTGGGGACGCTCATCGGCCTGCCGGCGCCGGTGGGAGAATCGGCCCATGATCGGTGAACTGGACTGGGTGCCCGCCGAAACCCGCCCGGACCTGCTGGCCGAGCCCGTCCGCACGGCGCCGCCGCAGCGGGCGATGGTGGCCGAGATCGACCCGGAGCTGGCCGACACCGCCGCGTTCTGCGAGCACTACAAGGTGCCCCTCGGCGCGTCCGCCAACTGCGTCATCGTGGCCGCCAAGCGGGGCGGGGAGGTGCGCATGGCCGCCTGCATGGTGCTGGCCACCCACCGCGCCGACATCAACGGGGCGGTGCGCCGCCACCTGGGCGCGCGCAAGGCGTCCTTCGCCCCCATGGCGGAGGCCACCCGGCTCACCGGCATGGAGTACGGCGGCATCACCCCCATCGGCCTGCCGAAGGACTGGCCGGTGCTGGTGGACGAGGCGGTCGCGGCCGCGCCCGAGGTCGTCATCGGCAGCGGGCTGCGCCGCTCCAAGCTGCTGGTCCCCGGAGCGGCCCTGGCCGGCCTGGACAGCGCCGAGGTGATCGCGCTGGGCCGCCCGGTGGCTTGAGACGTCTGCGACATATGTGACGCCAGTTAACCGACATCCGCCTTACCGAAGCGAGTAAGCGGACGCCGTGACGGCTCGTAAGCCATTATGTGATCATTGAATTTGCTGGTAACCAAGCCCACGCGCGTTACAAGAGGGCATATCCTCGACGAATCCATTGACGCGGCCTTGCCCGCATCGAGAGCATGGATCGCTCGATCAGCCCCCGTATCGGAGTATTCACGCCCATGAAGGCCAGTCAGTCGACGGTCACCAGCGGTTCGAACGGCGGTCCCGCCGGCACGGCCGGGCTCGGGCGCGGCGGCCTGGGCGCCGCCACCGGGCAGCGGCTGCCCGTGCCGCCCCGCGAACGCAAGCCCGCGCTGGCCGCACTGGCCGTGCTGCTCATCCTCGGCGGCGCGCTGACCAGCGCCTATCTGGTGATCGTCAGCGGTCAGCGGGTGTCGGCCATCCAGATCGCCCAGCCGGTGGCGGCCGGCCAGCAGATCCCGATGAGCGCGCTGCGGGAGGTCCAGATCGGCGACACCGGCATCGAGTACATCAGCTGGTCGGAACGTCACAAAGTGGTCACCGGCTATGCCGCCGTCCCGCTGGTGGCGGGCGCGCTGCTGACCGACGGGATGGTCAGCCCCGTCAACGACGCCGCCCAGGGCCGGGTGGTGGTCGGGCTGGCGCTCAAACCCGGCCAGATGCCCGCCGCCAAACTGCAGACCGGGCAGCGGGTCAGCGTGTACGCCGTCGGCAGCGGCCAGGGCCCCGGCCCGCGGCCCGGCACGCTGCTGTCGGCGGACGCCATCGTGGTGGGCATCGAGGGCGGCGACGACGAACGGCTGCGCGGCGACCAGACGATGGTGGACGTGGCGGTGCCGCCCGCCGACGCGCCGCAGCTCACCCAGGCCGCCTCCGCCGGGGCGGTCGCCGTGGCGCTGGTGCCCGAGGGCACCAGGGTGCCGCAGCCGGGCGCCGGCAAGCCCGCCGGCAAGCCGTCCAACCCGCCCGACCCCGCGGGCGGGCAGGACGGGGCCGCCCCGCCCTCCGGTGAGGCGGGCACTCCCTCCCCGGGACAGCAAAGCCCAGGCGGCGCGCCCAGCGGCCGCACCGACAACCCGACCGGGGGCTGACCGTGGCATTGATCGCGCTCGCGGCCGACAAGGGGGCGCCCGGGGTGACGACCGCGGCCGTGGCGCTGGGGGCGGTCTGGCCGCGTCCGGTGCTGGTCGCCGAGTGCGACCAGGCTGGCGGCGACCTGGTCTACCGGCTGCCGGCGGCCGGCGACGACGACCGGCGCACCGCCATGCTCAACCCCTCCCGCGGCCTGCTCAGCCTGGCCGCCACCGCCCGCCGCGGACTGCGCCCCGAGCAGATCGCCGAGCACTGCCAGCGCCTGGTGGGCGGGCTGGACGTGCTGGTCGGCATCACCACCGCCGAGCAGGCCCAGGGCATGACCTGGCTGTGGGGGCCGCTGGGCCGGGCCTTCGCCGGGCTGGCCCCGGTGGACGTGCTGGCCGACTGCGGACGGCTGGGCGCCGGCTCCCCGCTGATCGATCTGATCCGCGAGGCCGACATGGTGGTGCTGCTGTGCCGCGCCACCCTGGAACAGGTCGCCCACCTGCGGGAACGGGTGAACGCCCTGGCCAAGGACCTGCCCGAGGGCCCGCCGATCGGGATCGTGGTGCTGGCCGACCCGCGCGAGTTCCGCAGCACCATCGCCGAGGTGGACCGGATCATCACCGGCTCCCAGCTGCCGGCCACCGTGCTCGGCGGCCTCGCCCTCGACCCCAAGGGCGCCCAGATGCTGAGCGGCCGCTGGGGCGGGCGGCTGGACCGCTCCCTGCTGATCCGCTCGGCCCGCGAAGTCGCCGCCACCCTGGTCGGACGCCTGTCGGCCACCCCCCGCGGCCCGCAGCCGGCCGCCCCGCAGGCCGCCGGCCGCACCCCCTGGCCGCCGGGCGTGCCGCGTCCCGACGAACGCCGCCGCGCCGCCGCGCCGCAACCCGAGCCGGACGCGGCGTCCGGAGCGCAGCTGCGCGAGAGGGGGCGATAAGTGGATCACGCGCTGGTCAAACGGTTGCGCCAGGAAGTGGGGGACCGGCTGGCCGCCCAGCGCAGACTGGACGCCGCCAGCGGGCTGCCCCCCATGTCGGCCGAGGACGAACGGCAGTTCGCCCGCGCCCTCATCGCCCAGGTGCTGGAGGAGTACGCGCGGGCCGAACTGGCCGCCGGCCGCCGCCCGCCCAGCGCCGAAGAGGAAGAGGCGCTGGCCGGCGCGGTGCACGCGGCGCTGTTCGGGGTGGGCCGGCTGCAGCCGCTGCTGGAAGACCCCGAGATCGAGAACATCGACATCAACGGCTGCGACCGGGTGTTCATCAGCTACGCCGACGGGCGGGAGGTGATGGGCGAGCCGGTCGCCGACTCCGACGAAGAACTCATCGAGCTCATCCAGATCCTGGCCGCCTACTCGGGACTGTCCTCCCGGCCCTTCGACACCGCCAACCCCCAACTGGACCTGCGGCTGCCCGATGGGTCCCGGCTGTCGGCGGTCATGGACGTCACGGTGCGCCCGGCGCTGTCGATCCGCCGGGCCCGGCTGGGCAAGGTCTTCCTGTCGGACCTGGTCGGCAACGGCACCCTCACCCCCGAGCTGGGCCGTTTCCTGCGCGCCGCGGTGCTGGCCCGCAAGAACATCATGATCGCCGGGGCCACCAACGCCGGGAAGACCACCCTGCTGCGCGCCCTGGCCAACGAGATCCCGCCCCACGAGCGGCTGATCACCGTGGAACGCGCCCTGGAACTGGGGCTGGACGCCTTCCCCGACCTGCACCCCAACGTGGTGGCCTTCGAAGAACGGCTGCCCAACTCCGAGGGGCAGGGCGCCATCTCCATGGCCGAGCTGGTGCGCCGGTCGCTGCGCATGAACCCCTCCCGGGTCATCGTCGGCGAGGTGCTGGGCGACGAGATCGTCACCATGCTCAACGCGATGACCCAGGGCAACGACGGGTCGCTGTCGACCATCCACGCCAACTCCTCCATGGAGGTGTTCAACCGGATCGCCACCTACGCCATCCAGGCCGAAGAGCGGCTGCCGGTGGAGGCCACCCACATGCTCATCGCCGGGGCCATCGACTTCGTGGTCTTCATCGAAAAACGCAACGACTACGGCCGCGGCGGCCGGCTGCGCCGCTTCGTCTCCAGCGTCCGCGAGGTCACCGGCTGCGACCAGCGGGTGCTGTCGTCGGAGGTGTTCGCGATGGGCCCCGACGGGCACGTGGTGCCGGCCGCCCCCATCTCCTGCGCCGATGAGCTGGCCGCCTACGGCTATGACGCCGCGACGGGAGGTGGCTGGTGATCTTCGCCCCGGACGTGCTGGCCGCCATCGTCGCCGGCGGCCTGGCCGGCGGCGGGCTGGTGCTGCTGGCGGCGGCGATCCGCGGCCTGCCGGTGCGGCCCGGCAAGCCCCCGCGGCGGCGCGGCCGCCAAGAGCTGATCCGCACCCTGACCACCCGCAGCGCCGTCTCGGTGCTCGCCGGGGTGGCGGTGCTGGTGGTGACCCGCTGGCCGGTGGCCGCCATCGGCGCCGCCCTGCTGGTGCTGGGCTGGGAGGGCCTCGTCGGCGGGGCCGCCGAGGAGCGCCGCGCGATGGCCCGGCTGGAGGCCCTGGCCGCCTGGACCGAGTCGCTGCGCGACACCATCGCCGGCGCGGTCGGGCTGGAACAGGCCATCCCCTCCTCGGTGCGGGCCGCCGCCCCGGCCCTGCAGCAGCCGCTGCGCACCCTGGTGGACCGGCTGCACACCCGCATGCCGATGCCCGAGGCGCTGCGCCGCTTCGCCGACGACCTCAACGACCCCTCGGCCGACCTGGTGGTCGCCGCGCTGATCCTCAACGCCCGGCTGCGCGGCCCCGGGCTGCGCGACATGCTCACCGCGCTGTCCGCCTCGGCCCGCGCCGAGCTGGACATGCGCCGCCGGGTGGAGGCCGACCGGCGGGCCACCCGGCGCAGCGTCAACGTCGTGGTGGGCGTGTCGGTGGGCACGGCGCTGCTGCTGACCATCTTCAACCGCTCCTATGTGGAGCCCTACGACGGGCTGCTGGGCCAGATGGTGCTGTGCGTGGTGCTCGCCCTGTATGCGGCGGCGTTCCTGTGGCTGCGCCGCCTGGCCCGCTACGACATGCCGCAGCGCCTGCTGAGCGCCCCGGCACAGGCCCGTCCCGGCGTGCCCCGCGAGGTCCCCGCCACCGTGGCCGGCTGGCAGGGCACCCTCACCCCGCCGCTGCGCGGCCGCCACGCCATGGACGCCGGCGGCGGCGGTGCCGGACCCGCGGGAGGTGGCCGGTCGTGACGGTCGTGGGCTGCGCGGAGCGCGTCCCGGTCTCCCGGTGCGGGGACGGCGCCTCCGGCCCGGAGGGGGGTGAGCGGGCGTGACGATGGCGATGCTGGCCGGGGCCACCGTCGGGCTGGGGCTGTACCTGCTGGTGCGGGCGCTGTTCCCGGCGCGGCCGGGGCTGGCGGCGAGCCTGGCGGCCTTCGACCGGGCCCGGGCGCAGGACACCGCCGAACGGCAGCGGCGCGTCTCCCCCGGCATGGAGGAGATCAGCGGGCTGCGCGCCCGGGTGGGACGCGCGCTGGTCCGCTTCTATGAGTCGCGGGGCTGGGAGCAGCGGTCGGTGCGGGCCGACCTGGCGCTGCTGGAACGCTCATACGAGGGGTTCTTGGCCACCAAGTTCCTGCTGCCGGCCGCCGCGCTGATCTTCATGCCCGTGCTGGTGGGGTACGCGGCGCTGGTGGGGCTGGGCGACTCGCTGGCGGTGCCCGCCTGGATGGCGCTGATCATGGCGGGGTTCTTCTTCTTCCTGCCGGACCTGCAGCTGCGGCAGGAGGCCGCGCAGCGCCGCCGCGACTTCCGCCATGTGGTCGGGGCCTTTTTGGACCTGGTGGCGATGAACCTGGCCGGCGGCCGGGGCGTGCCGGAGGCGCTGATGACGGCCGCTCAGGTGGGCGACGGCTGGGCGATGGTGCGGATCCGGGAGGCGCTGGCCAACGCCCGGATCGTCGGGCAGACCCCCTGGCAGGCGCTGGGCCGGCTGGGCGAGGAGGTGAACGTGGCCGAGCTGCGCGACCTGGCGGCGGCGTTGACGCTGGTGGCCGACGACGGCGCCAAGATCCGCCAATCGCTGGCGGCGCGGGCGGCCTCCATGCGCAGCCGGGAACTGTCGGAGCTGGAGGGCAAGGCGGGCGAACGCTCCCAGTCGATGCTGATCGCCCAATTGCTGTTCTGCTTCGGTTTCCTGGTGTTCCTGGGATTTCCGGCGCTGATCCGAATACTGGTGACATGACCCCCTGTGTGTGACCTTCGACCCCGAGGAGCCCTCGTGAACCTCTTCGACAACCCCGTCCTCATCTACCTGCGCGCCATGCTCGCCGTCCGCATCCACCGGGCCCGCACCGCCGACCGCGGGCTGGGGGTGTCCGCGATCGAATGGGCGATCATCACCGGCATGCTGGCCGCCATCGCGTTGACGGTCTACGGGGTCGTCCGCACGCAAGTCGGCAACGCCGCCAACAACATCAGCACCCAATACGAGAAATGACCGGGGCATGGCGGCCACGGCACGGGCCAGGCGCTCGGACCTGGGCGCCTCGTCGATGGAACTGGCGCTGCTCACCCCGATCCTGATCCTGGTCATCCTCAGCGTCGTGCAGTTCACGATGATCTTCCACGCCCGGCATGTGGCGCTGGCGGCGGCCCAGAGCGGGGCGCGGGTGGCCCGCAGCGAGCCCGGCGGCTCCTGGCGGGCCGAGGCCAGGGAACGGGCGGTGCGCTCGGTGCGCGGCTATGGGTCCAGGCTGCTGAGCGACCTGCGGGTCGTCACCGACGCCGACGCCGACGACAACCGCTGGGTGGAGGTCAGCGGCACGGCGGTGCGGGTCGTGCCGTTCCTGAGCAGCCGGGCGCTGCAGGTGCGCCAGCGGGCCGGCGGCCCGGTCGAATGCTTCCGGCCCGACGACGGCGACATCGACTGCGAGTGACCATGCCGGCGATCAGCAGACGCGCGATATGCCGCGCCGGGCGGGACGACGGCGGCGGCATGTCGCTGGAACTGGTGTTGATGACGCCCATCTTCGTGCTGTTTTTGATGCTGCTGGCCGCCGTGGGCCGCTACGTGGACGCCCAGAGCCAGATCGACGGGGCGGCCCGCGACGCGGTGCGCGCCGCCTCCGTGGCGCGCAGCGCCGAGCAGGCCCGGCGGCTGGCCCACCGGGTCGGCACCGACACCCTGCGCGGCACCCACTGGTGCCGGGGAGGCCCCGCCATCGCCACCGACACCCGGCAGTGGGGGCCCGGCGGGCGGGTCGCCGTCACCGTGACCTGCACCGTGGACCTCGGCGACCTGATGTTCCTGGGGCTGCCGGCCACCCGCACGTTCACCGGCAACGCCGTGGCCCCCATCGACACCTACAGCTACCGGGGCACCGACTTTGCAGCGGAGGGCCGGTGAAGGTCTTGCGAGGAGCCCTGCGGCGGGCCGGGACGGACGGCGACCGCGGCACCATCGCCATGTACACCGTGCTGCTCACCCCGTCGGTGCTGCTGCTGGCGGGGCTGCTGGTGGACGGCGGGCTGGCCATCCACGCCCGGCAGCGCGCCGCCGACATGGCCGAACAGGCCGCCCGCGCCGGCGCCAACGAAATCGACGTCCAGACGCTGCGCGCCACCGGCGAGCCCAGGATCGACGCCGCCGCCGCCTGCGCCAGCGCCTACGACCTGCTGGACGCCTACGGGCAGGAGGTCGCCGACCGCGACTGCCTGCCGGGAGCCGAGGAGGTCCGCATCACCGTGACGATCCGGGTGCGGCCGCAGCTGCTGGCCATCGTGCCGGGGCTGGGGCACTTTACGATGACCTCGACGGCATCCGCCCATCCAGAGACCGGCGAGACCCCCTAGAGGCACGATGTCACCACGCGATGCAGTCGGGATCCGCAGGCGCAGCGCCGGGGAGATACTGGCCGGGCTGGGGGCGCTGGTGGCGCTGTCGGCGCTGGTCGTCGGGGTGCCGTGCGCGCTGCTGCTGGCCTTCGGCTCGCCGCTGCCGGAGCGGATGCCCACCCTGGAGGACCTGACCGGCCGGATCGGCCCCTCGGCGATCATCACCGTGCTGGTCACCCTGGTGTGGCTGGCCTGGCTGCAACTGGTGGTCTGCGTCCTGGTGGAGGTGCACGCCGGGATCCGCGGCGTCGGGGTGCCGGTCCGGGTGCCGCTGGCCGGCGGGCTGCAGCCGCTGGTGCACCGGCTGGTGCTGGCCGCGCTGCTGCTGTTCACCACCGCCAGTGCGGTCATGCCCGCCTTCTCGGGCCGGGACATGCCCTCCACCGCGCCGGTGGCCGCGGTGCAGACCGACCACTTTCAGCCGGTGGCGGCCACCACGCCGCTTGCGCGGGCCGAGCCGTCCGGCACGGCCGAAGAAGGGGCGCGCGCCCTCGCCGAGAGCGTCGCGGCCGAACCGACCGAAAAGACGCAGACCACCAAGATCTACCGGGTGCAGCCGCCGCAGGGCCGCCACCACGAGAGCCTGTGGGAGATCGCCGAGCGGTGCCTGGGCGAGGGCCGCCGCTACAAGGAGATCTACGAGCTGAACAAGGGCCGGGTGCAGCCCGACGGCAGCAAGCTGACCTACGCCAGCCTCATCCGGCCCGGCTGGATCCTGGAGATGCCCGCCGACGCCGTCGGCGTCCAGGTCGTGCCGGTCGAAGACCTGGAGGAGTACTTCCGCTACGGGCATCCCAAGCCCGACCCCGAACCCCGCGGCCAGGACGGGCGGGAAACACCCCGGCAGGCCCCCGAAGAGGCCCCGCCCGCGCCGTCTGCTCCGCCTTCGCAACCACCCGCCGCACAGACCCCTGCGCCGCCCGCCGAACAGGTCCCGCAGCCGCCGGCCGCGCAGGCCCCGCAGCGTCCCGCCGAGCAGGCCCCCGCCCGGCCGGACGAGCCGGCCCAGCAGCCGCACGCCCACCGGCTCGAACCCGCCGACGAGGGGCCGCCGCCGGTCACCGGGCTGCCGCTGCCGTCGATCGACCTGGGCTGGCCGCACGGGCTGGCGGCGGCCTCGCTGCTGGCCGCCGGCGTGCTGACGGCGCTGGGCCGGCGGCGCCGCGAGCAGATGTGGCACCGCGGATTCGGCACCATGATCGCCCGTCCCGAGGGGGAGGCCGCCCGCGCCGAGGAGGCGCTGCGCGTCGGCCAGGACCCCGAGGGAGCCCAGCTGCTGGACCTGAGCCTGCGCCAGCTGTCACGGGCGCTGGCCGACCGGGGCCGCACCCTGCCCACCGTCTACGGCGTCCACCTGGGCGCCGAGAGCCTGGACCTGTGGGTCGCCCCCGCCGACCCCAACCCGCCCGAGCCCTGGCGCGCCTTCGACGACGGGCAGGTGTGGCGGCTGTCGGCCGACACGCTGCCCGCCCTGCGGGAGGCCGCGCTGGGCGACGTGCTGGCCCCCTACCCGGGCCTGGTGTCCATCGGCACCAACGCCAACGGCCGGATCCTGGTGGACCTGGAGGCCGCCCAGGGGCTGATCGCGGTGCGCGGCCCGGAGGAGACCCGGCGGGCGGCGCTGGCCGCCATCGCCCTGGAGCTGGCCACCAACCGCTGGTCGGACCACATGCGCATCACCCTGGTCGGCTTCGACCCCGACCTGGCGCGCAACCTCGCCGAGATCGCCCCCGACCGCATCCGCACCGTGGCCTCCCTGCAGGAGGCGCTGCCGGAGCTGGAGGGCCGCAGCGAGGAGGTGCGCCAGGCGCTGGCCGCCTCCGGCGCCGACTCGGTGCTGACCGGCCGCTGCCGCGGCGTGTTCGGCGAGGCGTGGATGCCGCACTACCTGATCATGGCCGACCAGCCCACCGACGCCGAGACGGCCCGCCTGGTGGCGCTGGCCCGCACCGGCCGGCGCATGGCCTCCGGCTACCTGGTCGCCGGCGAGGTGCCGGGCGCCACCTGGACCTGGGACGTCACCGCCGACGGCCGGCTGCACGCCGGGGTGCTGGGCTTCGACGTGCAGGCCCAGCTGGTGCGCCCCGAGCACTACCAGGCGGTGGCCGACCTGTTCCGCACCGCCTCCCGCACCCAGGGCGCTCCGCTGCCGGGCCCCGCCGACGGGGAGCAGCCGCCGTCCTTCGACCACCGTCCCGAAGTGGACATCCGGCTGCTCGGCCCGATCGAGGTGGACGCGCCGGGCCCGATGGACGAAAGCCGCCGGGCGCTGTGCACCGAGGTGCTGGTGTACCTGGCCACCCATCCCGGCGGGGTGCACCCCACGGTGCTGAGCGGGGCGATCTGGCCGCGCGGCGTCAGCGCCGGGGTGCGCGATGCCTGCATCGCCCGCGTCTCCGACTGGCTGGGCCGCGACTCGCGCGGCCGTCCCAACCTCTACTACGACGAGCGCGGACGCATCCGGCTCGGCTCGGAGGTGCGGGTGGACTGGTCGGTGTTCCGCTGGCTGGTGTGGCGTTCGGCGGCCGAACCGGCCTCCGAGACCGCCTACCTGTCCTACGCCCTGGACCTGGTGCGCGGCCCGCTGCTGGCCGACCGGCCGCGCGGCCGCTACGGCTGGCTGGCCGCCGACCAGCTGGAGTACGAGGCCACCGCCCGCGTCATCGACGTCGCCCACCGCCTGGCCGTGCTGCGGCTGGAGGAGGGCGACGCCCACGGCGCGGTGAACGCCGCCCGGGCCGGGCTGCGCATGGTCCCCGACGACGAGGGCCTGTGGCGCGACCTGCTGCGCGCCACCCACGCCACCGGCGACGCCACCCAGGTGCAGGTGGTGGTGGACGAGCTGCGCCGCAGGCTCGGCCGCGACCCGCTGATGGACCACCTGCAGCCGGAGACCGAGGCCCTCATCGAGGAGCTGGTGCCGCACTGGCGCCAGGTCGCCCACCGGTGACGGCCGATTCGTGGCTCAGCAGCCACGCCTTGCGTTCCAGGCCGTAGTAGTAGCCGCCCAGGCGTCCTTTGGGGGCGCCGCCGGAGGGCAGGACGCGGTGGCAGGGGATGGCCGGGGCGATGAGGTTCTGGGCGCACGCCTGGCCCGCGGCGCGGGCGGCGGTGCGGTCCATGCCCGCCAGCACGGCCAGTTCCGCGTAGGTCACGGTCTGCCCGGGACCGACCCGCCGCAGCGCCCGCCACAGCCGCTCCCGCCGCTGCGAGGCGGGGTGGTGGACGGGGAGGGCGTCCAAGGCGGTCAGGTCGCCGTCGAAGTAGGCGAGGTGGGCCTTGGTGATGGCGCCCAGGTCGCCGACCGGCCGCAGCTCCAGGGCGCGCAGGGACGGGTGCAATCGCGCGTGCAGCTCGGCGGGGTCGGCGGTGAAACCGGCTCCGACCAGGGCGCCGTCGTGCTCCAGCAGCGCCAGCGGGCCGATCGGGGTCTGCAGCACGGTCGTGTTGATCGTCAAACCTTCTCCAAAGTCCGTTGCGGGATCGCCGGCAGGGACGTCCACAGGTGCATGGCCGCATAGGCGCGCCAGGGACGCCAGCGTTCGGCGCGTCCGACCAGCTCGGCGGGGGAGGCCGCGCCGTCTGCGGCCAGGGCGTGCACGGCGCTGCGCAGGCCCGGGTCGGTGGCGGGGAAGGCGTCCGGGTCGCCCAGGGCGCGCATGGCCACGTACTCGGCCGTCCACGGGTCGATGCCGGGCAGCTCCAGCAGCCGGCGGGCGGTCTCGGCGGGGTCGGCGCCGCCGTCCAAGTCCAGCTCGCCTGCGGCCACCGCGCGGGCCAGGGCCTGCAGCGCGCGCCGCTGGGCGTCGCTGAGGCCCAGGCCGGACAGGTCGGCGCCGGCGACCTGCGCGGCGGTGGGGAAGCAGTGGGTCAGCGTGCCCGCCGGCTCCGGCAGCGGCCGCCCGCAGCGGGCCGCCAGCCGTCCGGCCAGGGCGCCGGCCGCCGCCGGTGACGCCAGGCGGCCCAGCACCGCCCGCACGGCCAGTTCGAAGCCGTCGAAGGCGCCCGGCACCCGCAGCCCCGGCCGCGCCGCCACCAGCGGGGCCAGCAGCCGGTCGGCGCCCAGCGTGCGGCTCACCGCCTGCGGGTCGGCGTCCAGGTCCAGCAGCCTGCGGCAGCGCGCCACCAGGCGGGCCACGCCCCGCAGGTCGGGGGCGTCGACGCGCAGCAGCACATGGTCCGGCCGCATCAGCAGCTCGATCCGGCAGCCTCCCGGGCCGGTGCGGGCGTAACGCTCCGCGCCGGCCTCCTCCACCCCGGGGATCGCCTGGGACGCCAGGAACTCCAGCAGGGCGCGGGCGTCGAACGGCGGACGCACCGCCAGCCGCAGCTCCAGCCCGGAGCCGGCGGCCGGCCGCGCCCCGCGCAGCTGGGAGGGCGTCTGCCCGTAGACCTCGCGCAGCGTCGCGTTGAACTGCCGGACGCTGCCGAACCCGGCGGCGAACGCCACGTCCGTCACCGGCATGGACGTCTCGCGCAGCAGCCGCAACGCCAGCCGCAGCCGCCGGCTGCGCGCCACCGCCAGCGGCGAGGCGCCCAGCTCGGCGGTGAACAGCCGGTGCAGATGCCGTTCGGTCACCGCCAGCCGCCGGGCCAGGCCCCGCACCCCCTGCTCGTCCACCACGCCCTCTTCGATCAGCCGCAGCGCCCGCCGCACCAGGTCGCCTTTGAAGTCCCAGGCGGCCGACCCCGGGGCGGCCTCCGGCCGGCACCGTTTGCAGGGGCGGAACCCGGCCGCCTCGGCCGCCGCCGCGTCCCGGTAGAACCGCACGTTGTGCCGTGCCGGGGTGCGCGCCGGGCAGATCGGGCGGCAGTAGACGCCGGTCGAGGTGACCGCGGTGAAGAACCGCCCGTCGAACCGGGCGTCCCGGGCGCTGATCGCCCGGTAGCAGGAGTCGAAATCCAGCACGTCTTCGAGTAAACCCCAGGCCGCCGCGCCGGGCTGGCGGGAATCGGACCGCCTGGTCGGCTCAGCCGGACTTGCCGATGCCGATGCCGAACTCCCGGTAGACCCGCTCCCAGAACCCGTCGCGCAGCCAGGTGCGGGCCTCCTGGTAGGGGCGCAGCGAGCGGCCCAGCTCCTTTTCCGCCTCGATCAGCAGCTCCTTGTCGATGACCGGGGGCAGGATCGGGCCGGGCAGCAGGTCGCGGATGTTGTCGCGGCCCCGCTCGAAGATCCACTTTTGCGCCACGTGCTCGCCGATCTCCTCCATCTGGTGGCGGTCCGGGCCGAGCTTGCCGTTGTGGCCCGAGGACGGCAGCGCACCGCCCGGGCGCGTCCCGACGCCGGGGATCGGCCGGGTGGAGGGGGAGCGGCCGGCGAACACCTGGGCCGGGGAGGGCACCGAGGAGTTCTTGGAGTGCACCGCCGCCTCCCGGGATGCGGCGGCCGGGGGGACGGGCAGCGCCTTGGCCTTGGTGAAATAGGGGCGCAGGAAGTCCGCCGACAGCACCTCCACCGTGTCGGACTCCCACACCAGCCACTCGGCCTGGTTGGAGCCGTGGGTGGGTTCCACCCCCCACAGGTGCACCAGCACCCCGTAGCGCTGGGCGGCCTCCACGGCCGGCAGCATGTCCTCGTCCCCGGCCAGCAGCACCGCGTCGGTGATGGCGCGATGGCGGGCCAGCGCCTCCAGGTCGGCGCGCAACTGGGCGTCCACGCCCTTTTGCTGCCCCTGGGCGTTGAGGTTTCCCAGCCGCAGCTTCACCCGCGGCAGGTTGGCGATCACCCGCTGGTCCACGGTGGGCTGGCGGCGCGGAGCGGCGTCGAACCAGTAGACCCGCAGCAGCTCGCCGCGCAGTTCCTTGGCGGCGTAGTCGATGAGGGCGTTGATGAGCTGTTCGGCCGCCACCCGGTACTCGCGGCGGGACGTGGCGTCCAGGAGCAGTGCCCCCGAGGCAGCGTAGAGGTACCCCGCGTCCACGAAGACGGCGTAGCGGGCAGGCTGGGGAACATGCTCCGAGGTAGCCATGGGCTTCCTACCTTATTCGCGTACGCACGCTTGCGGAGCGAAACCATGGACCCTGCTTCGCCGCGGCCCCGTTGACCTGCGTGGCCGGTGGGGCAAACCGCCAGGCGCCGGGCGTGTCCGCAATGCGGCGCCCATAAAGGCGCCCGGAGACCGTCCGGAAGGTCAGTGCGGCAGGACGGCGGCCCGCCAGGCTCCGGGGCCGTGCGGCAGCGGCCGGCGCATCATCCGGGACCGGTCGGCCCAGCCCGAGCGGCGGGCCGGAGCGGCGGCGGACCGCGCGGCCGCCGCGGCCCGCGCCGACAGCACCGCCACCAGGGCGGCGACCTCCTCCGCGGTGGCGTCGCCTCGGATGACCTGAAGGAACGGCCTGCCCTCAGCGCTCATGCAGCCTCCTTGCCGGCCCGCCGGGGCCGGAAACGACATTGCCGAATCGCAGTCGCCGGGTCACAGCGGAATGTTGCCGTGCTTCTTGGGCGGCAGCGAGGCCCGCTTGTCGCGCAGCGCCCGCAGCGCCCGGATCACATGGCCCCGCGTCTCCGACGGCTTGATCACCGCGTCCACATAGCCCCGCTCGGCGGCGATGTAGGGGTTGGCCAGCGTGTCCTCGTACTCGGTGATCAGCCGGGCGCGCAGCGCCTCGGGGTCCTCGGCGGCGGCCAGCTCCCGGCGGTAGAGGATGTTGACCGCGCCCTGGGCGCCCATCACCGCGATCTGCGCGGTCGGCCAGGCCAGGTTGATGTCGGCGCCCAGGTGCTTGGAGCCCATGACGTCGTAGGCGCCGCCGTAGGCCTTGCGGGTGATCACGGTGACCAGCGGGACGGTGGCCTCGGCGTAGGCGTACAGCAGCTTGGCGCCGCGCCGGATGATGCCGCCGTACTCCTGGTCGGTGCCGGGCAGGAAGCCGGGCACGTCCACGAAGGTCAGCACCGGGATGTTGAAGGCGTCGCAGGTGCGCACGAACCGGGCCGCCTTCTCGGAGGCGGCGATGTCGAGGGTGCCGGCGAACTGCATCGGCTGGTTGGCGACCACGCCCACCGAGCGGCCCTCCACCCGGCCGAAGCCGACGATGATGTTGGGCGCATACAGCGGCTGGATCTCCAGGAAGTCCCCGTCGTCGAGGACGTGCTCGATGACGGTGTGCATGTCGTAGGGCTGGTTGGCCGAGTCCGGGATCAGCGTGTCCAGCTCCGGGTCTAGCTCGGTGGGGTCGGCCTGCACGTCGTAGGAGGGCGGGTCGGACATGTTGTTGGACGGCAGGTACGACAGCAGCGCCTTGACGTATTCGAAGGCGTCCTCTTCGTCGGCCGCCTGGTAGTGCGCCACCCCCGACTTGGTGTTGTGGGTGTGGGCGCCGCCCAGCTCCTCCATGGTGACGGTCTCACCGGTGACGGTCTTGATCACATCCGGGCCGGTGATGAACATGTGCGAGGTCTTGTCGACCATCACGATGAAGTCGGTGATGGCGGGGGAGTAGACCGCGCCGCCCGCGCACGGCCCCATGATCAGCGAGATCTGCGGGATCACGCCGGAGGCGTGCACGTTGCGCTTGAAGATCTCCGCATACAGGCCGAGGGCCACCACGCCCTCCTGGATGCGGGCGCCGCCGGAGTCGTTGATCCCGATCACCGGGCAGCCGGTCTTGAGGGCGTGGTCCATGACCTTGCAGATCTTTTCGCCGAAGACCTCGCCCAGCGACCCGCCGGAGACGGTGAAGTCCTGGCTGAAGACCGCCACGTGCCGGCCGTCGATGGTGCCGTAGCCGGTGACGACGCCGTCGCCGTAGGGACGGTGCTTGTCCATCCCGAAGTTGGTGGAACGGTGCCGGGCCAGCTCGTCGAATTCCACGAAGGACCCCGGGTCCAGCAGCGCGTCGATCCGCTCCCGGGCGGTCATCTTGCCCTTGGCGTGCTGCTTTTCCACCGCTTTGGCCGAACCGGCGTGCACCGCCTCGTACCTGCGGCGCTCCAAATCCGCGATCTTGCCGGCGGTGGTGTGGATGTCGATATCGCCCGTGGGCTCGGGAGCATGCATCGCCATGGCTGAAAAGAGTAACCAGGTGCCACCGGCGAACTTCCGTCAGGTCCCGGTTACCGGCCGGTCCGTCCGTTTCGCGGGGGGATCGGATGGCTACGCTGGCCTCGTGGCTACCAATATGCGCGACTCGGCCGCCGGCCAGGTCCCCTCGGAGCAACGCAAAGCGCTGCGCGAGGAAATGCCCGAGCCGCTGCGGCGGGACGTCCGGCTGCTGGGCGCCATGCTGGGCGAGATCCTCGTCGAGTACGGCGGCCCGGATCTGCTGGAGGACGTGGAGCGGCTGCGGCACGCCGTCATCGACGCCCGCCAGGGCCGCGTCTCCATCGACGAGGCCGCCGCGCTGGTGGCCGGCTGGGACCTGGAGCGCGCCGAGCTGGTCGCGCGGGCCTTCACCGTCTACTTCCACCTGACCAACCTGGCCGAGGAGCACCACCGCATCCGCGCCCTGCGCGAGCGGGACACCGACCCGGCCCACCCGGTCTCCGGCTCGCTGGCGGCGGCGGTGGCGCAGATCCGCGGCACCGGCGAGCACCGCCTGGCGCAGGTGCTGGACGGGTTGGAGTTCCGGCCGGTCTTCACCGCCCACCCCACCGAGGCCCGCCGCCGCGCCGTGGTCACCGCGATCATGCGGATCAGCGCGCTGCTGCAGGACTTCAACGACCCCCGCAAGGGCGCCGCCGAGCGGGACGAGATCCGCCGGCAGCTGCGCGAGGAGATCGACCTGCTGTGGCGCACCGCGCTGCGCCGCCACACCCAGATGGACCCGCTGGATGAGGTCCGCACCGCGATGGCGGCCTTCGACGAGACCATCTTCCGGGTCGTCCCGCAGCTGTACCGCGCCCTCGACAGCGCCCTGGACGTGGGGGCGAGCGGCCCGGCCAGCGGCGCCCGCCCGCCCCGCGCCCACGCCTACCTGCGCTTCGGCAGCTGGATCGGCGGCGACCGGGACGGCAACCCGTATGTGACCGCGCAGATCACCCGCGAGGCGGTGCTGATCCAGTCCGACCACGTGCTGCGCGCCCTGGAGAACGCCTGCACCCGCATCGGCCGCCGGCTGACCGTCAGCTCCGCCACCACCCCGCCGTCGGCCGCGCTGCGCAACGCGCTGGACGCCGCCCGCACCGCCTACCCCCTGCTGATCGCCGAGCTGGCCAAGCGCTCCCCGGAGGAGCCGCACCGCCAGTACCTGCTGTATGTGGCCGAGCGCATCGCCGCCACGCGCGCCCGGCACGCCGACATGGCCTACCGCTCCCCGGAGGAGCTGCTGGCCGACCTGCGCCTGGTGCAGGAGTCGCTGGCCGGCGCCGGGGCCGTCCGGCAGGCCTACGGGGAGCTGCAGCACCTGATCTGGCAGACCGAGACGTTCGGGTTCCACCTGGCCGAGCTGGAGATCCGCCAGCACTCGCAGGTGCACGAAAAGGCCCTGGCCGAGGTCCGGGCGGGCGGGGCGCTCAGCGAGATGACCGAGGAGGTCCTCGACACCCTCCGCGTCGTCTCCTGGATCCAGCGGCGCTTCGGGGTGCGGGCCTGCCACCGCTATGTGGTCTCCTTCACCCGCTCGGCCGACGACATCGCCGCCGTCTACGAGCTGGCCGAATCCCTGGGCGACCACGCCCCCGTCCTGGACGTGGTGCCCTTGTTCGAAACCGGCGAGGACCTGGACCGGGCCCCGTCGGTGCTGGAGGGCATGCTCAAGCTGCCGGCGGTGCAGCGCCGGCTGGCCGAGACCGGGCGGCGGCTGGAGGTCATGCTCGGCTACTCGGACTCGGCCAAGCAGCTCGGCCCCACCAGCGCCACGCTGCGGCTGTATGACGCGCAGGCGGCGCTGGCGGCCTGGGCCGCCCGCAACGGCATCACCCTCACCCTCTTCCACGGCCGCGGCGGCTCGCTGGGCCGCGGCGGCGGCCCGGCCAACCGGGCGATCCTGGCGCAGGCGCCCGGCTCGGTGAACGGCCGGTTCAAGGTCACCGAGCAGGGCGAGGTCATCTTCGCCCGCTACGGCCAGCGCGAGATCGCCAAGCGGCACATCGAACAGGTCACCAACGCGATCATGCTGGCCTCCACTCCGGCGGTGGAGGCCCGCGCCCACGAGGCCGCCGTGCGCTTCCGCCCGCTGGCCGACCGGATCAGCGCCGCCGCCCAGGCCGCCTTCCGCGCCCTGATCGAGACCGAGGGCTTCGCCGAGTGGTTCGCCCGGGTCAGCCCGCTGGAGGAGATCTCCCGGCTGCGCATCGGCTCCCGTCCGGCGCGCCGCACCGCCACCCGCAGCCTGGAGGACCTGCGCGCCATCCCCTGGGTGTTCGCCTGGACCCAGACCCGGGTCAACCTGCCCGGCTGGTACGGGCTGGGCAGCGGCCTGGAGGCGGTGCTCGGCGGCGGGGACGACGAGGCGGGGCTGGCGGAGCTGCAGGAGGCCTACCGGTCCTGGCCGCTGTTTGCGGTGATGCTCGACAACGCCGAGATGAGCCTGGCCAAGGCCGACCGCGCCATCGCCGAGCGCTACCTGGCGCTGGGCGGCCGTCCGGAGCTGACCGAGCGGGTGCTGGCCGAGTACGACCGCACCCGCTCCCTGGTGCTGGCGGTCACCGGGCACCGGCGGCTGCTGGAGAACCGGCGGGTGCTCTCCCGCGCGGTCGAACTGCGCAACCCCTATGTGGACGCCCTGTCGCTGCTGCAGCTGCGGGCGCTGACCGCGCTGCGGGAGGGCGTGGCCGACGACGCCGAACGCGCCCGCCTGGAGGAGCTGCTGCTGCTGTCGGTCAACGGCGTGGCCGCCGGGCTGCAGAACACCGGCTGACGCCCGTGGGGTTGGATGGGGGTGTGAGCGAGTCACCCTTCACCGACCTGGCCCGGCCACCGCTGAACGAGCGGGCGCTCAACCGGATGCTGGTGCGGCCCGAGTCGCTGTGGCGGCGGGTGCGGGTCGTCGCCGAGACCGGCTCCACCAACGTCGATCTGGCCGAGGCCGCCCGCCGGGGCGAGCCGGAAGGGGCGGTGCTGGTCGCCGAGTCGCAGCGCGCCGGGCGGGGACGGCTGGGCCGGTCCTGGACGGCGCCGCCGCGCTCGGGCCTGACGTTCTCGGTGCTGCTGCGCCCGCCCGTCGAGGCGGCGGCGCTGGGCTGGCTGCCGCTGCTGACCGGGCTGGCGGCGGCCGAGGCGCTGCGCCGCGTCACCGGCCGCGTCACCGAGGACCTCACCGAGGGTTCCGCGCGGCGGAACGGGCGGGCCGCCGCCTTGGACGTCCGCCTCAAATGGCCCAACGACCTGATGGTGGGCGACCGCAAGCTGGGCGGGATCCTCGCCGAGCGGGTGGGGGACGCCGTGGTCATGGGCGTCGGGCTGAACGTGAGCCTGCGCGAAGAGGAACTGCCGGTGCCGACGGCGACCTCACTGCTGCTGGAGGGCGCCGCCTTCCGGGAACGGGAGGCGTTGCTGCGGGCGATCCTGCGCGAGCTGGAGGACTGGTACCGGCGGTGGACGGCGCAGGGCGGCGACGCAGAGGGCAGCGGCCTGCGCGCCGCCTACCGGGACCTGTGCGCCACGCTGGGCCGGCAGGTCCGCGTCGTGATGCCCGGCGACCAGGAGATCACCGGCCGTGCCGCCGACGTCGACGCCGCCGGCTGTCTGGTGGTGGTCACGCCGGAGGGCGAGCAGACGGTCGGGGCCGGCGATGTGGTGCACGTTCGGTGACCGGAAGTGGGATGTTTCACGCTTGGGGCACCAATCCGGCCTCATTTCTGTCACGATATCTGGCGTGGGTCGGTACGTGCCCCTTGCTGGTGATCGAATCGGGTGGTGACTTGGGACGGGTGAAGACAGACGAGGTCCCGGCGGTGACGCGGCCGTGCGCCGAGCCGTACCGGCCTGTCGGGGGTCCGGCCGATGACGTCCGCGAGCGGCGATAGCGGCGGCCGCCCCCGGCCGGAGGGGGAGGAGGGCGTCCTGCCCGACCCCCGGCGGTTCGAGGAGCTGCTGCTGGGCGGCGAGCTGCGCTACAACCGGGTGGATGCGATCCGCCTCGGCGGGGTGACCAAGGAGTTCTCCCAGCGGCTGTGGCGGGCCTTGGGCTACCCGCACCTGAGCGATGACGCGGTGGCCTTCACCGACCGCGACATCGACGCCCTGTGCCAGCTGCGGCGCCTGATGGACGAGGGCGTGCTGGATGAGGACGGGGTGATCCGCCTGGTGCGCGCCTTCGGCCAGACCATGACCCGCCTGGCCGAATGGCAGGTGGACCTGCTCACCAGTCTGACCGGTCAAGACGAGCTGGAGCCGCCCACCCCCGAGTCGCTGCGCGCGCTGGCCGAGCTGGCCGAAAAGCACATCGATGAGCTGGAACCGCTGGTGGTGCACGCCTGGCGGCGCCAGCTGGCCGCCGCCGGCACCCGCGCGCTGGCGCTGGCCGCCACCGCCGGCGAGTCCGACGCCACCCGCCCGCTGGCCACCGTCGGGTTCGCCGACATGGTCTCCTTCACCCAGATGAGCCGCGAGCTGGAGGAACCGGAGCTGGCCCGGGTGGTGGAGCGCTTTGAGGAGACCACCGCCGACGTGGTGGCCTCCCGCGGCGGGCGCCTGATCAAGACTTTGGGCGATGAGGTGCTCTTCAGCGCCGACTCCCCCGAGCTGGGCGGGGAGATCGCCTTGAGCATCGCCGAGGCCATCAAGGACGAGACCGAGATGCCGGACGTGCGGGTGGGCGTGGCCTACGGCCCGGTGCTGCCCATGCGCGGCGACGTCTTCGGCACCACCGTCAATCTGGCCGCCCGGCTGACCTCCATCGCCCGTCCCGGCACGGTCGTCATCGACGCCGAGCTGGCCGCCGCGCTGGAGAAGTCGGAGGATTACACCGTCACCCGCATCGTCCGCCGTCCCGCCCGCGGCCTGGGCATCATCCAGCCCTATGTGCTGCGCCGCGCCACCGGCCGCTGAGGCTCGGCCTCCGGCCGTCCCGCCCGTGCGTCGGCATGGCGAGAGCGGAGGGGACGGCCGACGTTCCGGCTTTCGGGTCAGGCGTCGCCGTAGTCGGCGTCGTCCGGGGAGTCGGTGAGGCGCTGCAGGTAGTTCTGCTCACCCAGGGAGCGGACGAGGCTGAGCTCGGTCTCCAGGTAGTCGATGTGCTTTTCCTCGTCCTCGAGGATGTCTTCGAAGATCCGCGCGGAGGTGATGTCGCCGCGCGAGCGCATCAGCTCGATGCCGTGCCGCAGCCGGGCCACCGCCTCCATCTCGATCGCCAGGTCCGCCTCCAGCTGCTCGAAGACGGTCTGCCCGATGCGCAGCGGGTTGATCTTCTGGTAGTTGGGCAGGCCTTCCAGGAAGAGGATGCGGTCGGTCAGCCGCTCGGCGTGCCGCATCTCGTCGAAGGATTCGTCCCGGGTGTGCTTGGCGAGCCTGGTGTAGCCCCAGTTCTGCTGCATCTTGGCATGCAGGAAGTACTGGTTGATGGCGGTGAGCTCGGCCGTGAGCTGCTCGTTGAGCAGCGCGATGATCTCCTTGTCGCCTTCCATGCGGTCCATGTTTCCACGCGGAAGGCTTATTAGGACAGCATAAATCCCCCGGTTGGCAATGAACATCACAGGACAACCGCCCATCCCGGGGTGGAGTGCACGTTATGCCGGTTAGGGGTGAGTGGCGGGAATCCTCCTCAAAAACTCTCGGCGGCGATGGTGGCCTATGCGGCCGACGAGCCCGGAACGGCAGGCATGCCGAGCGGGACCTGCACTCCCTGCAGCGGCGCCATGGGCGTGGGAGCGAACGGATCGGCGGGCGCCTCCTCGACCGGCGGCAGGTCGTCGACGGCCTGCACCGGCGTGGCGGCGCGGTTCTCCCGGACCATGGCATACAGCCGCCGGGTGCACACCCCGCAGCCGGGCTTCATGCCGCACGCCGCCTTGACCTCCCGGACCGTCCCCGCACCGGCGGCCATGCAGTTGTGCACGTCGTCCTCGGTGACTTCGTTGCAGATGCACACGTACATCCGGTCGGGGACCTCCCAGAAGGGCGCGGGGGCGCACAGCCGTCGGGGCAGCCTCATTAGGTAAGGCTTCCCTAAGGTAACCGATGGATGTCCGCTTTGGCCAGAGCCCCGTCCCGCCGTGTGGAGCCCGGCCGGCGGGGAAGGGACCCCTCGCATCGAGGAGGTGACCGGTGGGTGATCTCTGGCCGGGGCAGGCGTATCCCCTGGGAGCCCGCTTCGACGGGGCGGGAACCAACTTCGCGGTGTTCTCCGAGGCGGCCGAACGGGTGGAGCTGTGCCTGTTCGACGACGCCGACGCCGCACCGCAGGGCGGGGAGACCCGCATCACCCTGCCGGAAGTGGACGGCTTCGTCTGGCACGGCTACTTACCGGGCGTCATGCCCGGCCGGCGCTACGGCTTCCGGGTGCACGGCCCGTATGAGCCGGAGCGGGGACTGCGCTGCAACCCCAGCAAGCTGCTGCTGGACCCCTACGCCCTGGCGATCGAAGGGCGGGTGGACTGGCACCAGGCGTGCTTCGGCCACACCTTCGGCGACCCCTGGTCGCGCAACGACCTGGACTCCGCCCCCCACACCATGCGCTCGGTGGTGGTCAACCCCTACTTCGACTGGGGGGACGACCGCCCGCCGCGCACCCCCCACTGCGAGACGGTGATCTACAGGGCCCATGTGAAAGGCCTGACGATCGCCCACCCCGACATCCCGCCGCGGATGCGCGGCACCTACGCCGGGCTGGGCCACCCGGTGATGACCGAGTACCTGCGCGAGCTGGGCGTCACCGCGGTGGAGCTGATGCCGGTGCACCAGTTCGTCCGCGGTGACCCGCCGGCGCGGCGGCGCCCGCGCACCGGCCGGGGCGGCGGCCCCATCGGCTTCTTCGCCCCGCACAACGAGTACTCCGCCTCCGGCGGCCGGGGCGAGCAGGTCCTGGAGTTCAAGTCGATGGTCAAGTCCCTGCACGAGGCGGGCATCGAGGTCATCTTGGACGTGGCCTACAGTCACACCGCCGAAGGCGACCACCTGGGGCCGACCCTGTCGTTCAAAGGCCTGGACAACCCCTCCTACTACCGACTGTCGGACGACGACCCGCGCTACTACGCGGGCGCCGCCGGCAACGGCTTCCTGATGCGCTCCCCCCACGTCCTGCAGATGATCATGGACTCGCTGCGGTACTGGGTCACCGAGATGCACGTGGACGGCTTCCGCTTCGCCCTGACCGCCGCGCCGGGCGAGGCCGGCCACCTGAGCGCCTTCTTCGACCTGGTGCAGCAGGACCCGGTGGTCTCCCGGGTCAAGCTGATCGCCGCGCCGCCCGGTGCGGGCGAAGACGGCCGCCGGGCGGGAGGCCTTCCGCCGCTGTGGGCCGAGTGGAACGTCCGCTACCGCGACACCGTGCGCGGCTACTGGCGCGGCCGGCCGGGCACCGTGCTCGACCTCGCCTCCCGGCTGGCCGGCTCCCCGGACTTGTACGCCGGCGACGGCCGCCGTCCCAGCGCCTCGATCAACTTCGTGACCGGCCACGACGGCTTCGCGCCAGGCGACCGGGCGCGTCGCGGCGGCCGTTCCCGAAAACGCGGCCGCGCGGAGCCCGCCGGCGCTCCGGCCCTGCGCGAACGCCACGAACGCAATCTGCTGGCCACGTTGTTCCTGTCGCAAGGGGTGCCGCTGCTCTTCCAGGGGGACGAGCTGGGCGGCGCCTGCCGCCGGGACGGCGAGGACGCCCGGGTGGACTGGCGGCGGCTGCGCGAGGACCGCCGGCTGCCGGACTTCGTGCGCGAGCTGACCCGGCTGCGCGCGGCGCACCCGATCTTCCGGCGGCGCCGCTTCGCACGGGGGCGGCCGCTCGCCGGGACGGCCGCCTCACCCCACGGCGACATCGGCTGGTTCACCCCCGACGGCCGGGAGATGACCGAACGCGACTGGCGCGCGCCGCGCGCCAAGGCCCTGCAGGTCTTCTTGAACGGGGAGGCGATCGGCGAAGCGGGCCGGCACGGCCGGCGCATCCGGGACGAGTCGTTCCTGCTGATCTTCAACGCTCACCCCGGTGAGCTGTGCTTCACGCTGCCGCCCGAACACTACGGCGCCTCCTGGAGAAAGGTTCTGGACACCGCCGACGCCCGGCCGGCCGAAGACGACGCGGCCGTCGTCAAAGCCGGTGACGTGCTGCCGGTGGCCGGGTGCTCGATCCAGGTGCTGCGCCGCATCTGACGGCCGGGCCCTCAAGGCGTCCCCGCCGCCATGGCCGGCGTACGGGATGCAGCGGCGGAGAAGACGACCCGTTGCCGGCCTTCGGTCCCAGAATCGCCGATGATGCCGGGACGCTCGCCTTTCGCGGCGGTTCGCGGAGGTCTTTGGGGACGGCCGCCCCGCGGCGCAGGCCGCTTCCCGGCGAAGCCGCCCACAAGGGCGGCACAACGCCCGTTCTGCCGGGCGACGGAGCGCTGCGCGCCGGGTGCGTGACTTCCGGCGTGGGAGGAGTCACGTACGGTTACTTCCCGGTTTGGGGGGTATATCTGTGTTCGCGGATGTACTACACGTGGCAAACCGCAGGTCAAGAGGCCCGCGGTGGCCCCGGAAACATTCATGAATAGCCATACGATGCCCACATGACGTCTGTACTGCTCGCTGAGGACGACACCTCCATCTCCGAGCCTCTCGCCCGCGCACTGCGGCGCGAGGGGTACACCGTTGAAGTCAGCCCCGACGGCCCCCAGGCGCTCGAAAGGGCGCTGGGCGGCGGGGTCGACCTCATCGTGCTCGACCTCGGGCTCCCCGAGCTCGACGGGCTGGAAGTGGCACGTCGGGTGCGCTCGGAAGGACACGGCGTGCCCATCCTGATCCTGACCGCCCGGGCCGACGAAGTGGACACCGTCGTCGGGCTTGACGCGGGCGCCGACGACTACGTCACCAAACCGTTCCGGCTGGCCGAACTGCTGGCCCGGGTGCGCGCCCTGCTGCGGCGGGGCAGCACCGAGACCCCGATCGTGCAAGGGGTGCGGATCGACGCCGAGTCGCGCCGCGCCTGGATGGGCGATCAGGAGCTCCAGCTCACCACCAAGGAGTTCGACCTGCTGCGGGTGCTGGTCCGGGACGCCGGCAAGGTCGTCACCAGAGAACAGATCATGCGGGAGGTGTGGGACACCAACTGGTGGGGTTCCACCAAGACCCTGGACATGCACATCTCGTGGCTGCGCCGCAAGCTGGGCGACGACGCCGCCAACCCGCGCTACATCACCACCGTGCGAGGCGTCGGGTTCCGCTTCGAGCGCGGTGACTGAACCCTTTCCAACACCTGGCCCAAGGCATCGGGGACGGGGCCCGGGCGGTCTCCGCTGCCGCGACGTTCCAGGTCGCGGCAGCGTCCCTGACTGCAAGGCCCCGTCCCGGCGTGCGGAGGCGGCGTGTTGAAAAGGTTCATCGAACCCTTTTCAGCCGGATCGTTCCCGGCGGCCGCATGGCGCACCCGGCCCGGCCGCGCGGGGACGCCGCGCTCTGCCGGCGGCGATGTCGAGAAGGGTTCATGGGGACCTTTTCCGCCCCGGCGACGCGACCGCGGCGCAGCGCGCGCCGGGTCGTCGTCATGACCGGCCGGCGTCGGCCGCGGGCCGACCGGAGAAGGTCCGACATTCAGGCCGTGGCCGTGCAGCGGCGGGCGGTGTCCCGAGCACCGGTCCCGCCCGCCGCCACGGCCGCGGATCCATTCGACCGAAGGAGGCCCCATGAGGCGCCGGCTGCTGCTGTCGACCCTCGCGGTGGCGGTAGTCGCCATCCTGCTGCTGGGCGTCCCGCTCGCCTACACCACGCACCGTCTCATTTACGAAGAGGCCCACCGGTCGCTCGAACGCGAGACCGCCACGATCCTCGGCGGGGTGCAGCTCAGCCTGAGCACCGGTCGCATGGTCACCGCCGACCGGGTCGCCCAGGGGTACCCCGGGCGGTACATCGTGATAACCCTGCCGGACGACACGGTGATGACCGCCGGGGAGCGTCCCCCCAAGGGCACCGAGCTGCTGACCCATTCGCGCACCGCCGGGGGGATCGGGGTGCAGGTCTCCCAGCCCGCCGCCGCGGTGCACGAGCAGGCGCTGCGCCAGCTGCTGCTGATCGGCGGCCTGGCGCTGCTGGGGTTGGCGGTCACCGTGGCGCTGGCCATGTTCCAGGCCCGCAAGTTCACCCTGCCGCTGCGCGATCTGGCCGAGACCGCCGACCGGCTGGGCACCGGCAACGCCCGGCCGCGCCGCCGCCGCTACGGCATCCCCGAAGTGGACCGGGTCGCCGAGGTGCTGGACCGCAGCGCGGTGCGCGTGGCCGACCTGCTGGCCGCCAGCCGCGAGTTCGCCGCCGACGCCAGCCATCAGCTGCGCACCCCGCTGACCGCATTGTCGATGCGGCTGGAGGAGATGGTCCGCTCCGCCGACCAGCCCGAGGTCGTCCGGGAGGAGGGCGCCGCCGCGCTCTCCCAGGCCGAGCGGCTGGTGGCGGTGGTGGAGCAACTGCTGGCCCGCGCCCGGCACGACCGTACCGGCACCGCCCAGCCGGTCGGGCTGGACGATGTGGTCGCCCAGCAGGTGGAGGAGTGGCGGCCGATCTTCCGCCGCGCCGGCCGGGACATCCATCTGACCGGCGAACGCGGACTGGTCGGGCTGGTCAGCCCGGCCGGGCTGTCGCAGATCCTGGCCACCTTGCTGGACAACTCGCTGGTGCACGGCGCCGGCACGGTCACCATCACCACCAAGAACAGCGCCGGCTCGGTGGTCGTGGAGGTCGGCGACGAAGGCCCCGGCGTGCCTCCCGAACTGGAACGCCGGATCTTCGAACGCAGCGTCAGCGGCGGCGAAGGCACCGGGCTGGGCCTGTACCTGGCCCGCTCGCTGGCCGTGGTGGACGGCGGCCGGCTGGAGCTGCTGCAGGCCCGTCCGGCGGTGTTCGCGGTGTTCCTGCGCCAGGTCAACGAGATACAGCTGGCCGAAGAGCCGGTGGTGGTGGGCCCCACCTGATAGGCGCCGGGGTCTTTCAGCCGCGGCGATCGCCCACCGAGGAGGGGGCGTGCTCGTGCACCCGGGCGCCGCCGGAGGCCGCCCGCCATGCTCCGTGCGAGGCTCCGTGCGAGGCGGCCCCGTTCACGGCCGCCCCGTTCACCGGCTTGCCGCCGGCCGCCTGCGGCCGGACGGCCTCGGCGGGCTCGGGAAGCCCGGAGGCCGGGTCCACCGGCGGCGCCTGCACCGGCAGGAACACCCACTTCTTGTAGGACCAGAACCGGAACAGCGTGGCGATCCCGGTGCCGAGGATCAGCGAGGCGTTGTAGGCCACCGGGTCGTCCAGGCCCAGCCCGTAGTGCGTGAACCCGATCACCAGATTGGTGATCACCAGCCCGACGCCGTTCAACGCAAAGAACAGCACATACTCGCGGCCCATCCCGGACCGGTCGCGGTGCCGGAACGTCCAGTACCGGTTGGCCAGGTAGGCGAACGTGGTGGCGACCACGGTGGCCACGGCGTTGGACTTCAGCGGCCCCAGATGCAACCCGAACTGCAGGGCGTTGGCCGTGCCGATGGTGATGACGAACGCCATCGCGCCCACGCTGCCGAACTTCGCGAGCTCGCGCACCAGGTGCTCGAACCGCCGGTAGAGATTGGCGATCAGGCTCACGAAGAAGAACCGTCCTTCCGGCCGCGGGGCAGTGTCGCCCATCGAGAATAGAGCCACCCGAAGGCGAGGGCGCCCAAAGCGCGATCTTTCGGGTGCGCCGGGCGGCCGCCCGGCACCGGGTGTGCCCCAGAGCACGCCGCCCACACCAGGTGAGACGCCGTCCACGCCGGGTTCGTTCACCTGCGAGCGGGCCGATAACCTTCTCGGCGTGAGAGAACCAGGGCGGATGCCGGTCGTGGGGATGATCGGGGGCGGGCAGCTGGCCCGGATGACCCAGCAGGCGGCGATCGGACTGGGGACGCCGCTGCGGGTCCTGGCCGCCTCCCCGCAGGACTCGGCCGCGCTGGTCTGCGCGGACGTGCGGATCGGCGAGCACACCAGCGCGGCGGACCTGCGCTCCTTCGCCAAGGGCTGTGACGTGGTCACCTTCGATCACGAGCACGTCCCGCCCGCCCTGATTGAGGAACTGGAGTCGGCCGGCACGATCTGCCGCCCCGGTTCGGCGGCCCTGCTGCACGCCCAGGACAAGCTGGTGATGCGCGAGCGGCTGAGCGCCATCGGCGCGCCCTGCCCGCGCTATGCGCCGCTGCCCGCCGACGACCCCATGGCGGCCCTGCGGGCGTTCGCCGACCAGGTGGGGCTGCCGCTGGTGCTCAAGGCCACCCGCGGCGGCTACGACGGCAAGGGCCTGTGGATCCTGGACGACCTGGACGCCGGCGCCGCGGCCCTGGTGGAGCGGCTGCTCGGCGAGGGGGTCGCCCTGATGGCCGAGGAGCACGTGCCGTTCCGCCGGGAACTGGCCGCGCTGGTCGCCCGCTCCCCGCACGGGCAGGGCGCCGCCTACCCGGTGGTGGAGACCGTGCAGCGGGACGGCATCTGCCACGAGGTGATCGCCCCCGCCCCCGGGCTGGAGGAGGAGCGGGCCGTCCAGGCCCAGCGGCTGGCCCTGGAGATCGCCGAACGCCTCGGGGTGACCGGCCTGCTGGCGGTGGAGCTGTTCGAGCTGGAGAGCGGGCTGGTGGTCAACGAGCTGGCGATGCGCCCGCACAACTCCGGGCACTGGACGATCGAGGGCGCCCGCACCTCCCAGTTCGAGCAGCACCTGCGCGCCGTGCTGGACCTGCCGCTGGGCTCTGCCGAGCCCACCGCCCGCCATGTGGTGATGGCCAACGTGCTGGGCGGCGATGACGCGGACATCTACCCCCGCTACATCCACGTGATGGCCCGCGACCCGGCCGTGAAGGTGCACTTTTACGGCAAGCAGGTGCGTTTGGGCCGCAAGATCGGGCATGTGACCGCGCTGGGCGACGACCTGGAGGAGACGCTGGAGCGGGCCCGCCACGCCGCCGCCTACCTGCGGTGGGGCCCGGCACTGGGACCGGCCGAGGAGGGAAGATGACGGCACCGCTGGTCGGCGTGGTGATGGGCAGCGACTCCGACTGGCCCGTCATGAAGCAGGCCGCCGAGGCGCTGGAGGAGTTCGGCGTCCCGTATGAGGCCGATGTGGTCTCCGCGCACCGGATGCCGCACGACATGATCGCCTACGGCGCGCAGGCCGCCGAGCGGGGCCTGCGCGTGATCATCGCCGGGGCGGGGGGCGCCGCCCACCTGCCCGGCATGCTGGCCTCGGTGACCCCGCTGCCGGTGATCGGCGTCCCGGTCCCGCTCAAGCACCTGGACGGGCTGGACTCGCTGCTGTCCATCGTGCAGATGCCCGCCGGCGTCCCGGTCGCCACCGTCGCGGTCGGCGCCGCCCGCAACGCCGGGCTGCTGGCCGTGCGCATCCTGGCCGCCTCCGACCCCGAGCTGCAGGCCAAGATGCGCGACTTCCAGCAGGACCTGTACCGGCAGGCCAAGGCCAAGGGCGCCCGGCTGCGCGAGTCCCTGGGGGCCGAGGGCGCCTGAGGTTCAGTGGCGCAGCGCCCACTCCACCGCCGGGCAGCGGTCCATCACCACGTCCAGTCCGGCCGCCAGCGCCCGCTCGGCGGCCGCCTCGTCGATCACGTCGAACGGCATCCACACCGCCCCGGCGCCCCGCGCGATCGCCTCGTCCACCACCTTCCCGGCGAACTGCGCCCGCCGGTACACGCCCACCACGTCGATCTCGATGTCGGCGGGGATGTCGGCCAGCGTCGCATAGGCCCGCTCGCCCAGCACCGCCTGGGCCTGCGGGTGCACCGGGATGATCCGCTTGCCCCGTCCCTGCAGCTTGCGCGCCTGGTCGTAGACGGTCCGGGCGGGGTTGTCGGACAGCCCCACAAAGGCCCAGGTGCGTGACTTCTCCAGCAGCCGTGTGATCACATCCGGGTCGGCGTATCGCTCGTTCATGCCCGGCACAACATCAGGAACTGTCCGGCGCTTCCCATAGGGAACCGGCGAAACGCCGTACCGCCGCCTCGACCTCCTCCCGGGTGGCCTGCACTTCCTTGCCGCTGAGGATGAGCATCCAGCCGGTCTGCTTGCCGCCGGCGTCCCGTTCCCACCGGTAGAAGATGGGCGGCTGCGCGTCGGGCACGAACCGCATCAGCAGCCCCCAGGAGTCTTTCGGTGCCCCCAGCGCGTCGTGGTAGTGGCGGACCTGGAGCTGTCCGATCCGCTCCCAGGGGTAGAAGTCGGTGTGTTTGAAGCGCTTGCCGTAGATCTGGGTGATCCCCGTCTGGTCAATGACGTTTTCGGTCGGCCCGAGGGAGGCCCTTATCGAGGGAGGGCTCAACATGAACACGCCGCAGAGGGCCAGCAGCCCGCCCACGCAGGCCGCGAGCAGCACGAACACCGTCTTCAGCGCCCCCCGCCACCCGGTTGTCTCCACCCAGTCCAGGCCGATCGCTGAGGGCACCAGGGGCGCGAATTCCTTCAGCAGGAATGCCCCGATCCCGACGAGAAGCAGATAGAACAAGCACTCCCCGAGGGTGTATGCGACGTTCCGCCTGATGTGGGGGAAGCGGGCCTCGCCCGGCTGCCCGGTCCCCTGGGGGAGACGGACCTGGTCCGGGGCGACGGTGGAGGCCGGCGGCTGCGTGGGCGTCCCCTCTGCGGATGCGGGCCGGGACCGCTCGGGGAGCCGTACGGTCTCGGCGTCGGCCTCGCCCGCGGGCAGGGCCAGCCTGCTCAGCAGCTCCTCGGCGGTGGGGCGGCGGGCGGGGTCCTTGTCCAGGCACTCGGCGACCACCTCCCGCACCCAGCCGGGAAGCCCGTCGAGTTGCGGCTCCTGGTAGACGATCCGGTAAAGCAGGACGTGGGCGGGTCCCTTGCCGAAGGGAGCGACGCCGGCGGCGCGCGACAGCACCGTCCCGAACGCGAACACGTCGGCGGGCGGGCCGACCTGATCCCCGGTGATCTGCTCGGGCGCCATGAAGCCGGGCGTGCCGACCGTGCCGCCGGTGCGGGTGAGCGTGGTGCCGTCCAGGGCGCGGGCGATGCCGAAGTCGATGACGCGCGGCCCGTCCTCGGCCAGCAGGATGTTGGACGGCTTGAAGTCGCGGTGCACCAGCCCGGCCCGGTGAATGGCCTCCAGGGCCTCGGCCAGCCCGGCGGCCAGGCCGCGCAGCGCCTCCTCGGGCAGCGCCCCGTGCTCGGTGAGCACCTTCGCCAGCGACGGCCCGGGCACGTAGGCGGTGACCAGCCAGGGCGGGTCGCCGTCCGGGTCGGCGTCCACCACGGGGGCGGTGTGGAACCCGCCGACCCGGCGCGCCGCCGCCACTTCGGCGGCGAACCGCCGCCGGAACTCGGCGTCGGCCGCCAGCTCCGGCCGGATCACCTTGACGGCCACCGCCCGCCCGCCGGGCGAACGTCCCAAGAAGACCCGGCCCATCCCGCCGGCGCCCAGCCTGGCCTCCAGCCGGTACCGGCCGACCATCTGCGGATCGGTGCTCGCCAGAGCCTCCACGCGGCTCGTACCTCCAACCGTGGTGTCGGGCGGGGCGAACCCCGTTCTATCGCGGCCTCGCCGCCGCTGTCATCGCCACCGGCCGCGGGCCCGCGGCCGGTGGCGGGAAGGCGCCGGACCGACTTTGGTTACCGGCGGGTAGCATTCGCGGTATGAGTGCCGATTTTCCCGCGTACGCCCCGTCGGAGGAGCATGAGTTGCTGCGGC
>ERZ777003.365-NODE-365-length-91900-cov-63.182492_pt1 | contig 91900 bp, 83 predicted proteins | sample MGYA00374956_ERZ777003 | MGnify/ENA primary metagenome ERZ777003 (study PRJEB29302, sample SAMN06268252) | bioreactor metagenome | isolation source: Joint BioEnergy Institute, California, USA | place: USA:Joint BioEnergy Institute, California, USA | collected...
CCCGGTCAGTACGGCCAGGTCCAGTCGCGGATCTCCGCCGGGTCGTCGCCGTGCTCCCGGGTGTACCGGCGGGCGGCCAGCCGCCGGTCGGCCATCTCCTGGCGCAGGTGCGCGGCCCGCTCACCGAGCCCCGGTACCCGGTCGATGACGTCCATCACGAGGTGGTAGCGGTCGATGTCGTTGAGCATCGCCATGTCGAAGGGCGTGGTGGTGGTGCCCTCCTCCTTGTAGCCCCGCACGTGCAGGTTGTGGTGCCCGCGGCGGCGGTAGGTGAGCCGGTGGATGAGCCACGGGTACCCGTGGAAGTTGAAGATGATCGGCCGGTCGACGGTGAACAGCGAGTCGAACTCGGCGTCGCTCATGCCGTGCGGGTGCTCCTCCGGCGGCTGGAGCCGCATCAGGTCCACGATGTTGATCACCCGGACCTTGAGCTCCGGCAGGTGCTCGCGCAGCAGCGCGGCGGCGGCGAGGGTCTCCTGGGTGGGCACGTCGCCGCAGCAGGCGAGCACCACGTCCGGCTTGGCGCCCGCGTCGTTGGACGCCCACGGCAGGATGCCGATGCCGCGGGTGCAGTGGATGATCGCCTCGTCCATCGACATGAGGTTGAGCACCGGCTGCTTGCCCGCGACGATCACGTTGACGTAGTTGCGCGAGCGCAGGCAGTGGTCGGCGACCGAAAGCAGCGTGTTCGCGTCCGGCGGCAGGTAGACCCGCACCACCGAGGCCTTCTTGTTCACCACGATGTCGAGGAACCCGGGGTCCTGGTGGGTGAAGCCGTTGTGGTCCTGCCGCCACACGTGCGAGCTGAGCAGGTAGTTGAGCGAGGCGATCGGGCGCCGCCACGGGATGTCCTGGCACGCGTCCAGCCACTTGGCGTGCTGGTTGAACATCGAGTCGACGATGTGGATGAACGCCTCGTAGCTGTTGAACAGGCCGTGCCGCCCGGTGAGCAGGTAGCCCTCGAGCCAGCCCTGGCACAGGTGCTCGCTGAGCACCTCGAGCACCCGGCCGTCCGGGCCGAGGAACTCGTCGGTGGGCAGCACCTCGGCGTCCCAGGTGCGCTGGGTGGTCTCGAACACCGCCGACAGCCGGTTGGACGCGGTCTCGTCCGGGCCGACCAGCCGGAAGTTGTCCGGGTTGTTCGCGATCACATCGCGCAGGAACGCGCCGAGTACCCGGGTCGGCTCGCTGTGCGTGGTCGCCGGCTCCTTCACCTCCACCGCGTAGTCGCGGAAGTCGGGCAGCACCAGCGGGCGCAGGATCTCCCCGCCGTTGGCGTGCGGGTTGCCGCTCATCCGCCGCGGCCCCCTCGGCACCAGGGCGCGGATCTCGTCCACCGGGCGGCCGTCGGCGTCGAACAGCTCCTCCGGGCGGTACGAGCGCAGCCACTCCTCCAGCAGCCGGAGCCGCTCGGGATGCCCGCGCACCTGGCCGAACGGCACCTGGTGGGACCGCCAGGTGCCCTCCACCGGCAGCCCGTCGAACTCCTTCGGGCCGGTCCAGCCCTTCGGGGTACGCAGGATGATCATCGGGAGCGGGTCGCCGGAGCCGCTCTTGATCGCCGCGATCTCGTCGAAGACCGTGTCGAGGGTCTCGGCGAGCAGCCGGTGCACGGCCTTCGGGTCGTCGCCGGCCACCACGTGCGGGCGGTAGCCGTACCCCTCCATGAGCTTGAGCAGCTCCGCCTCGGGGATGCGGGCGAGCACCGTGGGGTTGGCGATCTTGTACCCGTTGAGGTGGAGGATCGGCAGCACGATGCCGTCCCGGGCCGGGTTGAGGAACTTGTTCGAGTGCCAGCTCGCGGCGAGCGGCCCGGTCTCCGCCTCACCGTCGCCGACCACGCAGGCCACCACCAGGTCCGGGTTGTCGAACGCCGCGCCGTACGCGTGGGCGAGCGAGTAGCCGAGCTCGCCGCCCTCGTGGATCGACCCGGGCGTCTCCGGGGCGACGTGGCTCGGCACGCCGCCGGGGAAGGAGAACTGGCGGAACAGCCGCTTCATGCCGCGGGCGTCCTGGGAGACCTCCGGGTAGCGCTCGCTGTAGGTGCCCTCCAGCCAGGAGAACGCGACCGCCGCCGGGCCGCCGTGGCCCGGGCCCGCGACGTAGATCATGTCCTGGTCGCGCTCCAGGATGATCCGGTTGAGGTGAGCGAAGATCAGGTTGAGGCCGGGGGTGGTGCCCCAGTGACCGAGCAGCCGCGGCTTGATGTGCTCGTCGCGCAGCGGCTCCCGGAGCAGCGGGTTGTCCAGCAGGTAGATCTGCCCTACCGACAGGTAGTTCGCAGCCCGCCAGAACGCGTCGATTCGCTCTAATACATCCATGTCTCCGACGTTTCCCGCTGATCACGGCCTTGACCAGGGTCCTAGGTCACTAACGCCCACCCGTTGTTAAGGATTAGCGTTAAGACATGATTCGCGTGTTTCTTGTCGACGACCACGAGGTGGTTCGTCGCGGCGTGGCCGCGTTGCTGGAGGCCGAGGACGACATCGAGGTGATCGGCGAGGCGGGTACGGCAGAGCAGGCGATCGCCCGCATCCCCGCCGTCAAGCCCGACGTGTGCGTGCTCGACGTGCGCCTTCCCGACGGCAGCGGGGTGACCGTGTGCCGGGAGGTGCGGTCGAAGCTGCCCGAGGTGGCGTGCCTCATGCTCACCTCCTACGCGGACGACGACGCGCTGTTCGACGCGGTCATGGCCGGGGCGGCCGGCTACGTGCTCAAGCAGATCCACGGCTCCGACCTGGTCGGCGCGGTGCGCACCGTGGCGTCCGGGCAGTCGCTGCTCGACCCGCAGACCACCGCGGCGATGCTGCAGCGGCTGCGCGAGCAGGCGGCGAAGAAGGACCCGCTCGCCTCGCTCACCGAGCAGGAGAAGCACATCCTGGAGCTGATCGGCGAGGGCCTGACCAACCGGCAGATCGGCGAGCGGCTGTTCCTGGCGGAGAAGACCGTCAAGAACTACGTGTCGAACCTGCTCACCAAGCTCGACATGCAGCGCCGTACCCAGGCCGCGGCGCTCGCCGCGCGGCTGAAGTCCGAGGGCACGCTCTAAAGGACCTTTGTCCCTGACGCCGTGCGCGGCGGTGCGGCCACGCTGGTCGTATGACCATGGACTCGGTTGGCCTGCGGGTGCTGTCCCGCGCCGAGTGCGTCGCCCTGCTGGCGACCACCCCGATCGGCCGCATCGTGTTCACCGACCGGGCGCTTCCGGCCGTGCAGCCGGTCGGCTTCGCGCTCGACGGCGAGACCGTGGTGATCCGTACCGAAGCCGGCACGCGGCTCGCCGCCGCGGCGCGCGACACCGTGGTCGCCTTCGAGGCCGACGAGTTCGACCGGGCGGGGCGGACCGGCTGGTCGGTGACGGCGATCGGGCACGCCCGCGCCGTCACCGAGCCCACCGAGATCGAGCGCCTGTCCCGGTTGCCGCTGCAGCGCTGGGTACCGGGAGGGCGTGACCACTTCATCGTCCTGCCGATCGAGCACATCTCCGGCCGGATGATCGGCACACACCCCTGAGGCACGACCGGCAACTTCGATATCGACAGGAAGCACGCATGGACCAGCACACCGCAGGCGAGACCGGCCGCCGCATCGCGGCCCGCCGGGAGGAGCTCGGCATCAGCCGCGAGGAGCTCGGCGAACGCGCGGGCATCGGCGCCGGATACATCGCCTACATCGAGGAGAGCAGCGCCACGATCACCACCGGCGACCTGCACCGGCTCGCCGCCGCGCTGGAGACCACCGTCGAGGAGCTGCTCGGCGGCGGCGACCTGGACCGGCCGCCGGGGCAGGGCGCTCCCGCGGCCAAACCCGAGCTCACCGAGATCGACCGGGAGGAGTGCCTGCGGCTCATCGCGCCCGGCGGTATCGGGCGCATCGCCTGGTACGGCCTGTCCGGGCCGGTGGTGCTGCCGGTCAACTACAAGCTGTACAAGGGCGCGATCGTGTTCCGCACCCAGGAGGGCGGGCTCATGGACCAGGACCTGAGCACCGGCATCGAGGGTGTGGAGATCAAGGTCGGGTTCGAGGTCGACCGCATCGACGAGATCCGGCGGGAGGGGTGGAGCGTGCTCGTGCAGGGCCCGGCCCACCGCGTCACCACGCCCGAGGAGATCGCCGAGGTCGCCGCGGCCGGGGTGGAGACCTGGGCGGGCGGCGTCCGCGACCGCTACCTGCGCATCACGCCCTACCAGGTGACCGGCCGCCGCATCCGCGGCCTGTGACGGCCGGGCCGGCGGCCGCCGTACGCGCGCCGCGACGCTCCGCCGTACGGCCGTCGCATGCGCGCGCCCGCCCCCGCCGGTGCGGCGGAGGCGGGCGGCCTCGTGGCGTTCTCGCGACTCAGTCCCGGTCGTCCTGCCCCGTGACGACGACCTCGGCGAGCGGGCGGCGCAGCGTGCCCGCGTCCTCCTCGGTGACCCCCAGCCTCATGATCATCTGCGGGTACTCGCCCTGGGTCAGCTCCTCGCGCACGAACTCCCGCAGGTGGTAGATCTCCAGCGCCTGGGTGTGGAACGCCGCGCGCACGCCGTACGCCGAGGCGAACAGCAGCACCCGCTGCAGCGCCTGGCCCGCGCGCAGCCAGTCCTCCTGCCCGTCCTCCGCGGTGGTGAGCACCGCGACCACGCCCGGCGAGGTGGGCAGGGTGCGGGTCGCCGGCCGGTGGTAGCCCCACAGCCGGTCGCGCGAGTAGTCCCGCTGCGGGAAGTGCGGCTCGGTGCGGTCCGGGCGGCGCGGGTAGGCGTCCGCCGGCACCCCGTCGCCGCGCGTGCTTCCCGGCGGGCGGGCCCAGCGCATCACCTCAAGCCGGTAGTCGCGGTTGAGCGACTGCACCTCCTGGGCGGCGCGGGTGACCCCGGCGAGCGCCTCCACCATCGGCTCGGAGCGCACCGCGGCGAAGTGCGCGCCCTCCGCGGCGGCCTGCACCGCGAGCGCGTCGGTGAAGTTGCGCGGGATCACCACGTCGCTGAACGCCCCGCGGTGGGTACGGCGGCGCGGGATCTCGGCGTGCAGCATGCGGGTCAGGTCGTCGGGGTCGACGCGGCCGCCGAGCCGTACCGTGGCGAGCAGCGTCGGGTGGTCGGCGTCGGGCACCAGGTGCACGATCGGCTCGTAGCCGAGCGCGGCGACCGCCAGCCGCACGTTGTACACGGCCGCGCCGATGCTGATCAGCATCTCCCGGCCGGCCGGGTCCTGGTGGGGCAGGCGGCGCTCGGGGTCGGCCCGGACGCTGATCGTGTCGCCGGAGACGGCGAACGACCACGGCTGGGTGTTGTGCACCGAGGGAGCCCACACGGCGGCCTCGACCGCCGTCTGGACCACCCCGTTGATCTCCTCTACCGCGCGCATGCTAGAGAGCCACCTCCTGGGTTCGGACTATCGCCACGGGGCAGGGGGCGTGGTCCAGCATGAACACCGTCATGGAGCCGCACCGGGACTCCGGCGCCCCGACCACGAGCAGCGTCGCGTCGAGCGCGGCCTCCAGCAGCTCCTGGCGGGCGGGCCCCTCGGCCGCCGAGACTTCGATCAGCAGGTTCGGGTAACGCAGGCGCCACGGCACGAGCACGCGGGTCATCCGCTCCTCGGCGTACGCGCGTACGGCCGCCGGCTCGAACGGCATCACCGCCCGGACGTGGCAGGCCTGGTGCTGCCAGGCGTGCACCACCACGAGCGGCAGGCGCCGGGCCATCGCCTCCTGGCAGGCGAACGCCAGCACGACGTCGATGTCCCCGTTGCCGTTCACGCCGACCGCGATCGGGCCCGACCGGCGCGCCGGGCCGGTATCGCGCACCATGATCACGGGACAACGGGCGCGCCCGGCGACGACGCGGCGCACCGCGCCGATGGTGACGCCGCGGCTCGCGTCCGGCCGGCACGAGCCGACCACCACGAGGTCGGCCGTGGCCGACAGCTCGACGAGGCGGTCGGCGGCCGCCCCCTGGTACAGGTCGATGTCGACCGGCAGGCCGCGCGCCCGGGCCCACTCCGCGCCCTGCCGTACCACCCCCTCGGCGGCACGCCGCAGCGCGGCCACGGTGCCGATGTCGGCACCCCTGGGCGGCTGCCAGGCGTGGCAGACGGTGAGCGGCAGTCCGCGCAGCTCGGCCTCGTCGAGCGCCCACTCGAGGGCGCGCACGGCGAACTCGGAGCCGTCGTAGCCCACGACGACCCCCGAGCTTCCCATGGGCCGGTCCATATCTGAAATCTGCTCACCCACAGGGTTGGTCAAAAGGGTGCAACGACCCAGGTCCAGGGGCACTTCGGCCCGGCAGGCCGGGACCTTGGACCCTGGCGCGCGGCGGCCGTGCCGTACCCGCGGTGCCTCGGTGGGCGGGTACGGCCCGCCCCCGGCCTGCCGTGCTCGCGGGGGCGACGTACGCTGGCGGCTGACCGAGTACCCGGCTTGTCCGGGCGGCACCCGCCCGGCGGCCGGCCCCGCACCCGGACCGGAGGAGAGCATGTACCACGCGGCCACACCGATCAGCCCGCCCATGACCCTCGGCGGCCGGAGGCTGCCGCTCGTCGGACGCGCCCGGATGTACGTGTGCGGCATCACGCCGTACGACACCACGCATCTGGGCCACGCGAGCACGTTCGTGTGGGCGGACGTGGCGGCCCGGGTGCTGCGGCACGCGGGGGTCGCGGTCGAGGTGTGCCGGAACGTCACCGACGTGGACGACGTGCTCACCAGCGCGGCCCGGCGGGCGGGCAGCCCGTACGACAGCTTCGCCGCGGTGCAGCAGTTCTACTTCGATCAGGACATGGCGGCGCTCGGCGTGCAGCGGGTGGACCACGAGCCGCGGGCGCACAACTACATCGGCGAGGTGATCGCGCTCACCCAGGCGCTGCTCGACACCGGTCACGCGTACACCGTCGACGGGGCGGTGTTCTTCCGCGGCGAGCACGTGCCCGCGCGGGCCGGGCTCGACGAGGCCACGGCCCGGGCATTGCTCGCCGAGTACGGCGACGACCCCGACGACCCGCGCAAGCACAGCCCGTGGGACGTGGTGCTGTGGACCCCGTCGGAGCCGGGCGAGCCCGCCTGGCCGAGCCCGTGGAGCTCCGGCCGCCCCGGCTGGCACGTCGAGTGCGCCGCGATGGCCCTCACCACCTTCGGCCCCGCCCTCGACCTGCACGGCGGCGGCGCCGACCTGCGCTTCCCGCACCACGCCTACGAGTCCGCCATGGCCGAGGCGGTCACCGGCGTACGCCCGTTCGCCCGCGCCTGGCTGCACGTCGGCATCGTCCGCGTCGACGGCGCCAAGATGGCCAAGTCCACCGGCAACCTCGTCTTCACCGCCGACCTGCTGCGCGACCACTCCGCCGCGGCCCTGCGGCTGCTGCTCATCGACCGCCCCTGGTCGGCCGACTGGGACTACTCCCCCGCCGCCCTCGAGGCCGCGGCCGCCCACCTCGACCGCCTGCACACCGCCACCGGCCGCAACACGTCCTCACCGGCCGCCGAACAGGCCGCCGTCCGCGCCCTCCTCGACGACCTCAACGTCCCCGCCGCCCTCGCCATAGCCGAGGAGGAAGGCGGCCAGACCGCCCGGACGGTGCTCACCATCCTCGGGCTCACCTAAGCGAGAAGTTCAGTCTGCTCTAAGACCACCGGCGAATCAGCGTTCTCCTCCCTCATATCGCCGTTTACGGGCCGGCGGCATACCCTGCTCTCGCCGGTGGTCAGGATCTTGTTTAGATGTGATTCATCATGCCTGGACGTCGCCGAGTACCAAATTTGTCGGCGCTCAGGCCGAGGTCCTCATGATGCCGAGGAGACTGCCGACCGATAGAAGCGCGGAGGTTCAATCGGCGCACTGACGATGCTCTGCCGCAGCCTCATTCAAGATGTGATGAAGCAGTATCCGAAGGCGGAGTTCCGCAACCCCATAAGCGTTGAGCAACAATTCAGGATAGCAGCCAAGCGCGATCTAATTCAACGATGGAGTTGAACCTTGGCATCTCAGTCATAGTAGCCTGGAGGCGCCACAACGACGGATTGGAAATAGCGTGCCAATCCTGACTCTTCATCCACTACATCTTCACCGCCTTCTCGGGTGAACCCCAGCACGAGTTCCGGACAATAGGGGTAGTACGGGTCCGTTTCGTCAACATGGATTCCTCGGGCACGCAAAGCGCGCATGACTTCATCAGCGGGCAGAGAAAAGACGTCTATATCACCGAAAAGTACCCGCACTGTTCCATGCTTCGAATCCTCAGGTTTCCACACCTCGATGGCCGAAACCTTCTCCTCGTCCTCAAAATAAGCGAAGACATCTCGAGTCAGTCCAGCATCGTAGACCCGTAGCCGATACACCTCGCCGGGCGCAGGCCGCTCCTCTCGGGGATCACCCCAGACAGCCATGGCGTTACGAGCCTCATCGATTGACATGCCAATCAGGAGAGGTGGAACTCCTTCCGGCGGCTGCAACCTTATGATCACATTCACCTCCAGAGGAACGCCTACTGCGACGCCTTCCCCCAGCACGACAGATATTCCTGGAACGCTTTATTCCGAGAAAGGCTTTCGCACATTTCCTCGAAAGCCTTGTCATATTTATTCCCGAAACGGGTCCGAGACCCAGAACGGGTGGTCCGCGGTGGCGGTCAACGTGTCGGTGGCGTCGCCCTCCGGCCCATCGGTGTCGATGGTGATGTCGAAGGCGGCCAGACCGCCCGGACGGTGCTCACCATCCTCGGGCTCACCTGACGACACGCAAAGCGCCCTGGCCCACACCGGACCGGGGCGCCTGGTCAACACAAGTCCTGACCGGAGCTCTGGCTTTGGCCCTGACGCACCGTATATGCATCAATTAGCCGTCGCTTCTCCGGTCAAGCAGGACCTTTTGCTAGAGCCGGATATCGAATCCAAGCACAGCCGAGAACTCACGCGCCCATTCTCTGGCCTCTGTCATAAGGTCGATGGGCTCTCCAGTATCTGGATCGACTGTTCCTCGTCTCAGTCGCTCCATGACCTGCGACTCCAACTCAAGGCTACCGATATCACGCGCCAGCACCAAGGCCTGCACCAGGCGAGCAGGATAGTTTGCCAGCGGATTCCATGCATAAAGATCTCCCCGCCATACGTCTTCCGGCGACGAGAGAAGAACACAGAGGTCAATACGATCAGCCACAAATTCTCTTGCTTTTCCAAGCCCTTCCTGGAGCCACTTGATCAGGAGATCATCCGGCCGCCCGGGAACAGGGAACTCATTACGCGGACCGCGAATCCGAACAACCATTCGCCCATATTCCTCCATGAGCGGGCCGAATTTCGCATCGCCCACATTCATACCCCAGGTCAGTCGACCTGGAATACGCTTCATCACCCATCCAATATACGCTAATTCCCCAGACTCCCAGCGCACCACACCCCTTCGGGTCACATCGGCGCTCGAAGGAACAACACCAAGTTCCTTCGCCAAACGCAACACCGCTGGAGCGGACATCCCCTTGGCCATGTCGAATCAGAACCTCTTCCATCTGCGAGGACCGTCAGGAATCGCCCTAAGATGAAACTCTACCCCACCATCAGGCGTTTCACAATAAGTCCACAGCTCGCCGTATTTGACGTCCATGTCCTTCATGTAACGCCTCAATTGCCGAGTTCCAGCCTTGATTCCGCTCTTGGTATCCGGCTTCAGTTCCACCGGGGCCCCTTTTGGCGTGAAGGCATCAGGGATGCTCCTCTCGGAAACTTCGTGCCCGGGCTTGTAATTTCGCGATCGCAAAAACTCTTGCCATTCCGGCCCATTGTGAATCTCTCTGCCTCGTGCAGCTGCTGCACTGTTACCGGGTTGCAGGTTTTGCCGGCAGGGGTCGTTGGAGTTGTGGACGAGGACCGCCTGGCCGCCTGCAACGACATGGTAGGTGTGGAGGTCGTCGACCGTGAGGTTGTGGACGCGCTGGGCGGCGGTCCGCTTGGCGACCGCGGTTATCTGGACGTAGGTGCCGGCGGCGGTCCGGAGCCACATGCCGGGCGCCAGGCGCTCGGCCGGTAGCCACTCGCGCAGGTCCGGAACCCAGAACGGGTGGTCCGCGGTGGCGGTCAGCGTGTCGGTGGCGTCGCCCTCCGGCCCATCGGTGTCGATGGTGATGTCGACCAGGTGCTTGGTGCCCTCGCCGGTGATGAGCGTGGTGACGGGCTTGGCCTCGACCACACCGGTGACCGGGTCGGTGGCGAGGACGTGGTCGCCGAGCTTGACCTCCTCGATCGGCTTGGTGGTGCCGTCGGCCATCAGCACCGGGGTGCCGGGCACGAAGCTGTTGGCCCCGCCCGGCCGGCAGTTGCCGCCCGGGCTGTAGTCGACCGGCACCTCCGGGACGACCTGGTCGATCAGATCGTTGATGACCTTGTCCTGGACGTCGTCGAGGACGCTCTCGACGACCTCCTTGGCGCACGAGCGCAGGCTGCCGCAGGGGTCGATACCGCCGAGGCTGGCGGGACCGAAGCCACCGGCCGGAGCACCCCCGGACCAGCCGAGGTCGCTCCCGATATCGGAGAGCGACTCGAAGACGAGCTCCTCCTTCAGCCTGTCCTTCGTCGTGGACTTGCTCGAGTTGCTCTTGGTGCCGGTGGACTTGGTGTTGGCCTTGTTGCCCTTGCCCGAGTCCTTGGTGGTGTTCTTCTTCTGGTTGTTCTTCTTGGTATTGGTCTTCGACCTGGACGGCTTCGCCTTGGAAGGCTTCGCCTTCGAGCCCTTGGGCGCCCTCGTCTTCGCCTTGACCTTCGGCAGCTTCGGCTTCTTCGCCTTGGGGCTCTTGGGCTGCTTCGCCTTCTGGTTCTTGGCCCTGGCGGACCTCTGCTGCTTCGCCCTCGAGGACTTCGACGCCTTGGACGACCTCTGCGCCTTCGTCGCCTTGTTGGCCCTCGACGCGTTGTTCCCGGCCCGCTTCGTGGCCTGCCGGGTCGCGTTCTTCGCCGCGTTCTGGGTGGTTTTCTTCGCCGCCTGCTGGCCCGCCTTGCCCGCGGCCCTGGCGGCCTGCTGTGCGGCGCGCTGGCCGGCCTGCTGGACGGCCCGCTGCACCACCGCCCGGCCGGCCTGCACCGCGGCCCGCTGGACGACCTGGCGCAGCGCCATCTGCGCGGCGACCCGCAGGGCCGCGATGGCGAGCGGGATGCAGAACGGGCAGTTGCCGCTCGGGTCGGTGTAGGCCAGCGGGTTGCCGTTGGCGTACGCGTAGCGGTTGAGCTGGATCGACGGATCCGGATCCAGGTCGGCCGTGTCCCGGGAGGCGAAGCCGCCGGTGCCCGGGACGTACCAGCGGGCGAGCATGTTCACCTTGCCGGTGTCCGGGTCGGTGTACTCGCCCTGGAAGCCCATGCGGCGGGCGGTGCCGGTCCGGGCCACCACCTCGCCGAACGGCGAGTAGGCGGTGGAGTCCACCAGCCCGGCCGCCGAGTAGGTGGCGACCACGTCGTCGTGCTGGTCGCTCAGCACGCCGACGGCCGGGTCGTCGCCCTCCTTCAGGCCGAGCAGCACGCCGTCGGGGTCCCGGCCGTACCTGGCCTTGACCGCGCCCGACCCGTCGGTGACGACGGCGATGTCGTTCTCCAGGCCGGAGTAGGAGTAGTGCTCCGTCTCCCCGCCCTTGGACCGCGAGGCGATCCGGCCCAGCGCGTCGTAGGTGTAGGTGATGTCCCCGTCCGAGACCAGCCGGTCGAAGGCGTCGAAGACCAGGTTCCTGGTGACGCCGTCCTTGGTCTCGGTCGCCACGGTGCCGCGCGGGGTGTAGGTGTACTCGACGCCGTCGCCGCGCAGCAGCCGGTTGCGCTCGTCGTAGACGAAGGTCTTGTTCCCGGCCCTGATGCGGTTGCCGGCGTCGTCCCACTCGTAGGTGGTGGTGTTGCCGTCCGGCCCGGTCCAGGAGATCAGCCGCCCGGACTTGTCGTAGCCATAGGCGTTGCGGCCCGCGCCCGCCAGGCCCTCGGTGGTCTTCGCGACGAGATTGTCGTCCTTGTCCCACTCGTAGGTGATCCGCGCGATCTGGGCGCCGCTGCCGTTCGTCAGCGTCTGCCGGATCAGCCGGTCGACCGGGTCGTACTCGAAGGTCTGCCGGTTGGCCGGGTTCGCGGAGGTGAGCGTGGTGAGCCGGTCGTCCCGGTCGTAGTCGTAGGTGAAGGTACGGCCGGTCACCGGCTCGACGACGGTGCGCAGGCGGTCGTCGTTGTCCCAGGTGAACGTGGCGGTGCCGGTGCCGTCGACCCGCTGGGTCGGGTTGCCCAGCGCGTCGTAGGCGAACGCCGCGACCTGGTTGCCGCCCTTGGAGATCTTGGTGACCAGACCCCGGTCGTTGTACTCGAGCGTGTAGTCACCGATGGCGGTCTCCCGCCCCATCAGGTCGTAGGCGTAGGTGCGCTCCGGCGTGGGCACCGACGCGCCCGACCCGACCTCGCGCACCACCCGGTCGAGGTGGTCGAACTCCCGGTCGACCCGCACCCCGCCGGGCGCGATCGCGGTGACCAGGTTGCCGCCCGCGTCGTAGACGCTGGTCCAGGTGCGGTCGGCCTCCTCGGGGTGCGCGGCCGTCGGCGGCTCGATCACCTTCTCGACCAGCCCGAGGCCGTTGTAGGTGGTCCAGGTGGTGTTGCCGCGCCCGTCCGTGACCCGGGTCCGGGCACCGGTGGCGTCGTAGCCGTACGTGGTGGTGATCGACCGGTCGTCGGTAACCGGCTCGACGAGCTTGACCAGCGCGTTCGAGGCGTCATAGGTACGCCGCGTGACGTGGCCCTCGCCGGAGGTCTCGCTGGTCAGGTTGCCGGCCGCGTCGTAGCCGAACCGGACGGTCCGGATGATCGAGCCGTTCGCGTCCAGGTCGGTGACCGCGACCGCCCGCCCGGCCAGGTCGTACTCGGTGACCGTGGCGTTGCCCAGGGGGTCGGTCTCCCGCACCTCGCGGCCGAGCAGGTCGTAGGCGTACCTGGTCGTGGCGCCCAGCGGGTCGGTCTCCGCGGTCACCTCGCCCGCCGCGTTCACCTCGTACGTGGTGGTCCGCGACGAGGGGCCGATCTCCTTGATCAGATTGTCGGCGTCGTCGTACTCCATCCGGGTGACGATCGCCGTGGTGGTGGGCTTGCGCTCGATCACCGTGGCGGTGATCTGCCGGCCGAGGTCGTCGTAGGTGAACTCGGTGCGGGCACCGGTCGGGTCGACCTGGGCGAGCATCTCGCCGACCAGGTCGTACTCGTACACCCACCGGCCGCCCGGCTCGCCGTCCGGCCCGGGCTCGGTGACGCGGACCCGGTTGCCCAGCGCGTCGTACTCGGTCGTCCAGGTCCGGCCGCGGGCGTTGGTGTACCGGATCGGCCGGCCCGCGGCGTCGTACTCGTAGGTCTCGCGCGGGGTCAGCGCCGACCCGCCCGGCGGGGTGTACTGCGGGTGGGTCACCGAGGTCAGCCGCCCGGCCTTGTCGAACGCGTAGACCGTGGTGCGCCCCTCGGCGTCGACCTCGTGCGTGCGCTGCCCGGAGCCGTCATAGCCGAACCGCACGGTGGGCCGGGCCGTGGTCGGCTCGGCGCCCATCTTCTCGATCGTGACCGGCGGCGCCCGGGCCTCGACGAGCCGGTAGGCCGCGTCGTACCGCAGGTCGGTGGTGTAGTCGGCCGGGTTCGCCCCGGGCTCGTTGCCGCGCGGGTCGGTGATCTTGACGACGAGGCCGCGGTCGTCGACGTCGTAGGTGGTGATCAGGCAGTTGTCCCCGTTCTTCACCTTCTTGCGGATCAGCTCGTCGTCCGGGTTGTACTCGAACTCGATGGTCTCGACCCGCGGCGTGTTGGCGGCGGTGTACCGCACCTCGACGACGTTGTCGTTGGCGTCGTAGGTGTAGGAGGTCTTGCGGGCGAGACGGGACGGGTCGAAGGTCTCGGACACCAGCCGGTCGGCCGCGTCGTACACGTAGTCGGTGCGCTCGATGCCGCCCCCGGTCTCCTTGCGGATCAGGTTGCCCGCGGCGTCGTAGACCTCGATGTAGTCGGATATCTCAAAGACACGCTGCACGCCCTTGACCGCGACCTCGCACGCCCGGTCATAGTCGCCCTCGTGGCCCGTCCATAGCGGCACGTCGTCCCGGGCGATCAGGACGACCGGGCCGCCCGTCGCCTCTATCCACTTCATCCGTCGGCCTTTCATCGCGGCGGCACGATCCCATGCCGGCGCAAGTCCTCCTCGAGGCGCATGCGCTCCGCGGCGAGCCGCTCGGGGTCGTCGTAGCCGGGATACGAGACGAGGACCGACTCGAAGAATCGCGCCATTCCCGTCTCCTCGTCGGCGTGGGCACCGCCCTCCCGGTTGAACCCCAACAGGAGCCGGGGGCAGCTCGGATAGAAGGGATCGGATTCGTCGACCTCGACACCCCGGTCCCGCAGGATGCGGAGAACGTCGTCGGCGGGAAGGCCGAAGACGTCCAGCTCGCCGTAGCGCACCTGCACGTTCGCCCCGGGCCGCGTGGCCGGCTCCGGCCGCCACACCTCGACGGCCGTGACGCCGCCGCCTGCGCCGTCCTCGAAGTAGGCGAAGACGTCCCGGGTCAGATCCTCGTCCCGGGCGCGCAGCGCGAACGCCCTGCCGGGCGTCGCCGGAAGCTCCTCGACATCACCCCAGAGGGCCACGGCGTCGCGCGACTCGTCGATCGACATGCCGATGAGGAGCGGCGGCACGCCATGCGGTGGCTCAAGCCTGATGATCATGACATTGATTCGAGGCACATCAAAGAAGTGCTCACACGCATCGGTGAGCGGCGGCTCACCGGCCGACGCCGGGGCGGATCCGGGCGCCGTCCCGGCGCCGGACGCGGTGGCGACGGCCGCCCCTCCTCACTCCTTGTCGCGCAAGATGCGGCGAACCCACTCGTCCCAGTCGAAGGTGTTGACGTTTTTGCGGTACGTCGGCGCGGGCCGGCGTTCGGGGGTGATCTCGACCACGAAATCGGGCAGGGCCGAGCCGGTCACTTTTCCTCGCGCGTCGACCGATCCCGGCTCGGCCTCCCATTCGATCCAATGGACCGTGACCGTGTATCTCCCCGGGGCCAGGTCGATCTTTTCGGCCTCTTCCTGGCCGAGGATGTACTCCACGCCGCTGAGCGCCACGACCCCCTTCGAGACGAGCAGGTACGGCTCGGAGGAGAGCTGGGTGTAGCGCTTCTCCCGGGCGGTCCGCTCACCCGTTCGGAGGACCACCCGGTAGACGCCGTCGCTTCCGATGTTGAGCGGGACGAACACCCCCGCCTCGATGCAGCTTTCCATCGCGGCGTCGGTGCCGAGGACATCGGCCCATTCGTCGTCGCCGACATGAGCGAAGTGTTCGGGCTGCCAGAGAGCGCACATGCCCGCATCGGTCATGATCGTGTAGCTGCCCGGAAGGTTCTCGTCGTCCATCGCTCACCTCGATACGTCAGTCCAAGATCAGAGCGATCCGTGCACGGTCACTTCGGCTCGCACACGAAAGGTTCGACACCCCACACCCGATACGCCGGTCCCGTCCGGAGGGCCTGATCCGCGGCCGAAGCAGCGGGAAACGCCCATACCGGAGGCGCATGGCGGCGACGCCGCCCGCTTCCCCCGGCATGTCGTCCGACGAGACGACGGCCGTTCTCCGGGCCGTGGCGAGGTCGAACGTCTCACGCCGACGGCGGCATCGTAGGGGCGGGGTACGACAATTCCCTGTGCCCGGCATCCGGCCGGCAGGGCCGGACCGATCAGTGTGACGCGATCGCCTTGCGCCAGACCGCCTCGAACTCCTCGGCGGTCACCCACATCGGCGTGAACTCGTCCAGCTCGGCGATCTCCTCGATGCCGGGGATCGGGACCTCGGCCGACCCGGTCCGTCCGGTCGAGGTCCCGGCGTCCGCGTGGTCGTGACGGCCGTTCCGGAAGACCTCGACCTTCCGGACCTCGTAACCTTCGTCGTCCAGCTCGCTGTAGATCTCCACGGGCTCGTCATCGTGATCGTGGTGCCAGAGGACTCTCAGGTGGCGCATGGTTCGGTCCTCCGCGTCCTTCGGCGAGGACGGATCGATGGCGGCCGGCGCCCTCCCCAGCGGGTACGGCTCACCCCCGGCAGCGTGGCGCGGAGCCCTGCCGCGGCGTCCGCCAGGCCGGAGGGCCGCGGCCGGGAGTCCGGCCATGACGCACGCCACCGCGTCACTCCTCCGGCAGGTCGAAGGTCTCGACGGTTCTCCGGTACGGCGGCGCGGGGTCGGGCTCGGGGCTGATCTCGACGACGAAGTCGGGAAGGGCGCCGTCGACCGCGTTGCCGTCCGCGTCGGTCGAGCCCGGCTCGGCCTGCCAGTCGATCAGGTGAACCTCGACCGCGTACCGCCCCGGGGCGAGGGCGATCGTCTCGGCCGCGTCGAGGTCGGCTCCCACCGCCTCGATGCCGCTGAGCGCCACGGCTCCCTTCGACACCAGCAGGTACGGCTCCGACGAGGCCGTGGTGTAGCGCTTCTCGCGGGGAGTTCGCGCGCCGGTTCGGAGGGTCACCTGGTAGACCCCGTCGCTGTGGAGGTAGAGCGGGACGAACGCTCCGGCCTCGATGGATCTCTCGATGGCGGGATCGTTCCCGAGGGCGTCCTCCCAGACGTCGTAGCTCGTCACATGGGCGAAGTGCTCGGGCTGCCAGAGGCAGCACATTCCCGCGTCGGTGCCGACCGTGTAGCTGCCGAGAAAGCTCGTGTCGTCCATGCCGTCTCCACTGCTCTTGTTCCTGCCGACGCTTCGAGTGACGTCGGCTCGTGTACGAAAGGTTCGACGCCGGCCCGCTTCCGGCCGTCCAGGCCGTCGCGTTCGGCCCGTACGGCCATGCGGATCACGGCGGGCACGTCCCTTCCCGGGGACACGTCGAGCAGCGCAGGTCGTCATGACCCGGGTGCCTCGCTTCGGACGGCTCGATGGCCACCTGTTCTCCGCGCTAGAGGATCGAAGGCGTGCGGTGTCCGCCGGCCAGAGAGTCGCGCGCCGCCTCCGCGACGTCCTCCCGCGGTCCTTCGGCGCACTCGACCAGGAACTCGTGGACGTCTTCCGGCTTCCAGCCCGCCGCCGCGACGGCCGGCCAGGAGCGCAGCATGTCGAAGGCGTCTCGCCGCCTGACGAACGCGATGATCCGTTGCACCGCGTCGCCGGGTGGCACCATCCGCAGCATGGCCATGTCCCGGAACGCCCCGTCCGCGAGGTGGTCATCGCGCCGGTCGATACACCAGAAGATCGGGGACGGATCATCGTCGGTGCGCCTGCCCAGACGGACGATCGCATCGCCCACGCCCACGTAGACCATGTCGGATTCCAGATTCGGATCGTCGTGGCGCAGGTCCGTCCACGCCTCCGTCACGGACGCCCCTCTCTTTCACGTCAGACGTCCGCCCTCTTCAGCCGGAGAGGTCCACCGGACCGCCTTTTCTCCGGCCGATGGGGAGGGCGAACGTCTCACATCGGCGCGGCATCGTAGTTCTCGGGTACGACAATTCCGCGTTCACGCCCGATACGGACGTCGCTCGGCCGCCGCGCAGCGGGCCGAGCCGACCTGGACTGATCACGTTCGCAGGCGCCGGCGCCCGCCCACCGGGCCCGCCCGTGCCCGCGTACGGCGCGGCACGGGCGGGTGTGGGGTGGGCGGTCAGCGGGACGGTTCCCAGCCGCGGCGGGGTGCGCGGGTGCCACGCCGGTCGTCGCGGCTGCGGTAGACGATGTACGGCCGGGTGAGGTAGCCGATGGGTGCGGTGAGCATGTGGACCAGGCGGGTGAACGGCCAGATCGCGAACAGCACCAGGGCGCTCAGCGCGTGGAGCTGGAACAGCAGCGGGGCGTCGGCCATGAGCTCGCCCTGCGCCCGCAGGTAGAAGATCGAGCGGAACCAGGGCGAGACCGTGGTGCGGTAGTCGTACCCGCCGCCGACGAGGTTCGCGGCCACCGTGGCGTACAGGCCGAGCAGGATGGTGACGGCGAGCACCGCGTACATGAGCTTGTCGTTGAGGGTGGTCGCGGTGAACACCGGGCCGACCGTACGCCGGCGGTAGATGAGGATGGCCAGGCCCGCCACGGTGCAGAACCCGGCCACGGTGCCGAGGACGACGGCGAGCAGGTGGTACGCCTCCTCGCCGATGCCGAGCGCCTCGGTCCACGACTTGGGGACGACGAGGCCGGCGACGTGGCCGAGCAGCACGATGAGGATGCCGAAGTGGAACAGCGGGCTGCCGATGCGCAGCAGGCGGGACTCGTAGAGCTGGGAGGAGCGGGTGGTCCAGCCGAACTTGTCGTATCGGTAGCGCCAGATGTGGCCCAGCACGAAGCTCGTCAGCGCGATGTAGGGGGCCACCACCCACAGCGCGACGTCGAGCGCGTTCACCGGTGCTCCTCCAGGTGTGCGACGGGCGGCGGCGTGACGCCGTACGGTTCGAGGCCGACCTCCTCGGCGGGCGGGCCCTGCGCGGCGAGCCGGTGCAGGGCCTCGCGGTCGCGGACGCCGAGCGGCGGCAGGGTGGCGAGGACGGCGGCGACGACGTGCGCGTACGGCGAGCCCTCCGCCTCCAGGGCGCGCAGCAGCAGCTCGATGCCGGGGCGGTGCTCGCGCAGCAGGCGGCAGGCCTCGCGTACGGCACCGCGGCCGGACAGCTCGCACACCACCGCGAGGTGGTCGGGCAGCTCGCCGTCGGCGATCTCGAAGCCGGCGGCGCGGAAGGCGTGCTTGAAGCGGAGCAGCGCCATGCCGCGCCGGCGGGTGTCGCCGCAGGTGTAGTAGGTGAGGTATGGGCAGCAGCGCCGCTTGAAGTCGAAGACGTCGACGTAGTGGGCGGCGAGCTCGGCCTGCGGGGTGGCGTCGAGGTGGTCGAGGAACGCCCCCAGCCGCTCGGCCGCCTCGCCGTCGCCCAGCCCGGCGACCGCCTCGCGCAGCACCGGGCGTGCCTGGTACAACCCCTCGTCCGGGTAGCCGAGCAGCACCGAGGCCACCTGGTGGGTGACCGCGACGCGCCCGTCGCCGCCGGCCCGGCTCATGACTCCCCCTCCCCCGAGCCGCCGGAGCCGCGTTTCGGCGGGAACAGGCCCTCGGGGAGGCCCTTGCCGTCCCAGTTGAGCAGGTTGACCCGGCCGCGCAGCTCGTTCGCTTCGGCGACGACGCCGGAGGTGGTGCGCTCCTTGAGCGCGTGGAAGGTCTCCACCGCGACCGGCGCAACTCGGCCGGACGCCTCGCCGAACGGCCCGCCCATCCCGGGGCCGCCCGCGTAGTCGAGGCTGCACCCGCCGAGGTCGGACTCCTCCAGCCACGCGCCCTGCTCGGCGTGCGCCGTGGGGATCACGTACCGCTCCTCGTAGGCGGCGATCGCGAGCAGCCGGTACATCTCCTGGATGCGCTCCCCGGTCATGCCTACCGCCTGCGCGATCGACTCGTCCGGCTCCTCGCCGAGGTTGATGCGGCGCATGTACGAGCGCATCGCGGCGAGGCGGCGCAGCACGGCGCGCACCGGCTCGACGTCGCCCGCGGTGAACAGCTCGGCGAGGTACTCGACCGGGATGCGCAGCGCGTCGATCGCGCCGAACAGGTTGCCGGCGTCCTCGCCGTCGTGCCCGGTCTCCACGAGCGCGTCGACCACCGGGGACAGCGGCGGGATGTACCAGACCATCGGCATGGTGCGGAACTCCGGGTGGAGCGGCAGCGCCACGCCGAAGTCGAAGATGAGCCGGTACACGGGCGAGCGGCGGGCGGCCTCGAGCCAGTCCTCGGGGATGCCCTCGGCCCGGGCGGCCGCGATCACCTCGGGGTCGTGCGGGTCGAGGAAGACGCCCTTCTGCGCCTCGAACAGGTCCTTCGGGTCCGGGGTGGCCGCGGCCTCGCCGACCCGGTCCACGTCGTACAGGACGACGCCGATGTAGCGCAGCCGGCCCACGCAGGTCTCCGAGCAGACCGTGGGCATGCCCACCTCGACCCGCGGGTAGCAGAAGGTGCACTTCTCCGCCTTGCCGGTGCGGTGGTTGAAGTAGACCTTCTTGTACGGGCAGCCGGTGACGCACATCCGCCAGCCGCGGCAGCGGTCCTGGTCGACGAGCACGATGCCGTCCTCGGACCGCTTGTACATCGCCCCGGACGGGCAGGCGGCGACGCAGGACGGGTTGAGGCAGTGCTCGCAGATGCGCGGCAGGTAGAACATGAAGGCCCGCTCGAACTCGAGCCGCACCTTGTCCGACACCTTGCGCAGCACGGGGTCGCCGGCCGCGAGCTCGGGCGCGCCGGCGAGGTTGTCGTCCCAGTTCGCGCTCCAGGTGATCTTCGTTTCCTTGCCGGTGATGAGCGAGCGCGGCCGGGCGACCGGGACGTCGTCCTGGGCGGGCGCGGTGAACAGCCGGTCGTAGTCGTACGTCCAGGGCTCGTAGTAGTCCTGGATGGACGGCATGAGCGGGTTGGCGAAGATGGTGAGCAGCCGGTGCAGCCGCCCGCCGGAGCGCAGCCGCAGCCGCCCGCGCCGGGTGAGCTCCCAGCCGCCCTTCCACCGCCCCTGGTCCTCGTAGGTGCGCGGGTACCCCTGGCCGGGCCGGGTCTCGACGTTGTTGAACCAGACGTACTCGGTGCCCGCCCGGTTGGTCCACGCCTGCTTGCAGGTGACCGAGCAGGTGTGGCAGCCGATGCACTTGTCGAGGTTCATCACCATGGCGAGCTGGGCCATGACCTTCATCAGTACGCCACCTCCTGGGCGCGGCGGCGGATCACGGTGATCTCGTCGCGCTGGTTGCCGGTCGGGCCGAGGTAGTTGAACGCGAACGAGAGCTGGGCGTACCCGCCGATCAGGTGGGTGGGTTTCACCAGCAGGCGGGTGAGCGAGTTGTGGATGCCGCCGCGGCGGCCGGAGGTCTCGCTGCGCGGCACGTCCACCACGCGTTCCTGGGCGTGGTACATGTACACGGTCCCCTCGGGCATGCGGTGCGAGACGACGGCGCGGGCGACGACCACGCCGTTGCGGTTCACCGCCTCCACCCAGTCGTTGTCGGATATGCCCGCCTTGGCGGCGTCGGCGGGGCTCATCCAGATCGTGGGGCCGCCGCGGGACAGGGTGAGCATGAGCAGGTTGTCCTGGTACTCGGAGTGGATCGACCACTTCGAGTGCGGGGTGAGGTAGCGGACCACCACCCCCTCGGCCGAGCCGTTCACCCGGGCCGTCCCGCCCGGTTCGGGCTCGCCGAACATCGCGCCCATGTTGAGCGGCGGCCGGTACACCGGCAACGCCTCCCCGGCCTCCTGGATCCAGTCGTGGTCGAGGTAGAAGCTCTGCCGCCCGGTGAGCGTGTGCCACGGCTTGCGGTGCTCGACGTTGATGGTGAACGCCGAGTAGCGCCGCCCGCCGGTCTCGCTGCCCGACCACTCCGGCGAGGTGATCACCGGCACCGGCCGGGCCTGGGTGTCGGCGAAGGTGATCCGCCGGTGCTCGTCGGCGAGCCCGGCGAAGTCCGTGCCGGTACGGCGGGCCAGCGCGGCGAACCCCTGGGCGGCGAGCCGCCCGTTCGTGGTGCCGGACAGCGTGAGGATCGCCTCGCACATGTGCACGTCGCGGGTGAGCGCGGGCCGCCCGGCGGCGACGCCGTGCCGTACCGTGCCGTTGGCCCGGGCGAGCCGCTCGATCTCCGGGCCGACCTGGTAGGTGATGCCCTTCGTGGTGGCGCCGAGCCGGTCGAGCAGCGGCCCGAGCGCGGCCATCTTCTCGGCGACCGCGCCGTAGTCGCGTTCCACCGCCACGATCTTCGGGAAGTCGCGGCCCGGCACCGGCGTCTCGCCGGTCTCCCGCCAGTCGCGCACCGCGCCGTGCGGGGTGGCGAGCTCGTCCGGCGTGTCGTGCAGCAGCGGCACCGCCACCAGGTCGGTGCGGGTGCCGAGGTGCTCGCGGGCGAGCTCGCCGAACCGCTTGGCGATCGCGTGGAACGCGGCGAAGTCGGTGCGGGTCTGCCACGGCGGGTCGATCGCCGGGGTGAACGCGTGCACGAACGGGTGCATGTCGGTCGACGACAGGTCGTGCTTCTCGTACCAGGTGGCGGCCGGGAGCACGATGTCGCTGAACAGCGTCGTCGACGTCATCCGGAAGTCGAGCGAGAGCAGCAGGTCGAGCTTGCCGCGCGGCGCCTCGTCGGCCCAGGTCACCGACGTCGGCCGGTGCTCGGGCCCGGCCTCGGCGGCGCGCACCGCGCCGTCGGTGCCGAGCAGGTGCCGCAGGAAGTACTCGTTGCCCTTCGCCGACGAGCCGAGCAGGTTCGCCCGCCAGATGGTGAGCACCCGCGGCCAGTTCTCCGGCGCGTCCGGGTTCTCGCAGGCGAAGCCGAGTTCCCCGGCGGCGACCTTGCGCGCCACGTACGCCCCGGGCTCCTCCCCGGCCGCGGCGGCCTCGTCGGCGAGGTCGAGCGGGTTGCGGTCGAACGTCGGGTACGACGGCATCCAGCCGAGCCGCGCCGACTGGGCGATCAGGTCGGCGGTGGCCTTCCCGGCGAACAGGCCGCGCCCGAGCGGCGAGGCGACCACGTCGGCGCCGAACGTGTCGTACCGCCACTGGTCGGTGTGCAGGTACCAGAACGCGGTGCCGATCATCTGCCGCGGCGGCCGGGCCCAGTCGAGCCCGAACGCGAGCTGCGCCCACCCGGTGATCGGGCGGCACTTCTCCTGCCCCACGTAGTGGGCCCAGCCGCCGCCGTTCACGCCCTGGCAGCCGGTGAGCGTGACCAGCGCGAGGAACGCCCGGTAGATCGTGTCCGAGTGGAACCAGTGGTTCGTCCCCGCGCCGAGGATGATCATCGACCGGCCGCCGGACCGCTCGGCGTTCTCCGCGAACTCCCGGGCGATGCGCGCCGCCCGCGCCGCTGGCACCGAGGTGATCTTCTCCTGCCAGGCCGGGGTGTACGGCACGGCCGGGTCGTCGTAGCCCGCCGGCCACTCGCCGGGCAGGCCGGGCCGGGCCACGCCGTACTGGGCGAGCACGAGGTCGAAGACGGTGGTGACGAGGTGGCCGGCGACCCGGCGGGCGGGCACGCCGCGGCGCAGCACCCCGGGCTCGGGTCCGTCGAACCGGGGCAGCGCGACCTCGACGTGCTCGGCGTCGCCGGTGCCGTACAGGGTGAGCAGCGGGTCGACGCCGCCGAGGTCGAGGTTCCACCGGCCCTCGCCGTCGGGCGCGAACCGGAAGCCGAGCGAGCCGTTCGGGACGACGGGCTCGCCGGTGGCGCCGTCGATGAGCACGGTTTTGAACGCGGCCTCCCTGCCCTCGTGGCCGAGGTCGGCGGCGGTGAGGAACTTGCCGGGCGTGACCGCGTCGCCACGCTCGTCGAGCCGGACGAGGAACGGCAGGTCGGTGTACCGCTTGACATAGGAGACGAACCGCGGCACCTGCCGGTCGACGAAGAACTCCTTGAGGATGACGTGCCCCATCGCCATGGCGAGCGCGCCGTCGGTGCCGGGGTGCGGGGCGAGCCACTCGTCGGCGAACTTCGTCGCGTCGCTGTAGTCGGGCGACATCACCACGACCTTCTGGCCGCGGTACCGCGCCTCGGCGAGGTAGTGGGCGTCGGGCGTGCGGGTGACCGGCACGTTCGAGCCCCACAGGATGAGGTAGGCGGCGTCCCACCAGTCGGCCGACTCGGGCACGTCGGTCTGGTCGCCGAACACCTGGGGCGAGGCCACCGGCAGGTCGGCGTACCAGTCGTAGAACGACAGCATGGTGCCGCCGATCAGCGAGATGAACCGGGCGCCGACCGCGTGCGACACCATCGACATCGCGGGGATCGGGGAGAACCCGGCGACCCGGTCCGGGCCGTAGGTCTTGATCGTGTGCACGTGGGCGGCGGCGACGATCTCGACGGCCTCGTCCCAGCTCACCCGGACCAGCCCGCCCTTGCCCCGCTGCGACTGGTAGCGGCGGCGCTTGTCCGGGTCGGTGGTGATCTCCGCCCAGGCGGCGACCGGGTCGCCGAGCCGGGCCTTGGCCTCGCGGTACATCTCCACCAGCACGCCCCGGGCGTACGGGAAACGCACCCGGGTGGGCGAGTAGGTGTACCAGGAGAACGCCGCGCCGCGGGGGCAGCCGCGCGGCTCGTAGCCGGGGCGGTCCGCGCCGACGGACGGGTAGTCGGTCTGCTGGGTCTCCCAGGTGATGATCCCGTCCTTGACGTACACCTTCCAGGAGCAGGATCCGGTGCAGTTCACCCCGTGGGTGGAGCGCACCACCTTGTCGTGGCTCCACCGGTCCCGGTAGAAGACGTCGCCGTCGCGCCCGCCGGACTTGTGGATGGTGCGCAGGTCGGGGCCGGTCTCGCCGGGCCGTAGATGTCTGCCGAGCCGGAGCAGCGCCTCGCTCACCGGTCCGTCCATGCCCGCCATGTCCGCCCCTCTCCCTGTCGCTGGTGAGTGGTCCGATGCGTCATCTGCGTTGCCAAGGTTCCGTCAATCGCCGGGTCATGCCCGCTGCGGCGACCGCATAACGAAGTGGCTGTAGACGGTCGCCGCGGCCGCGACCGTGGCGAGCAGCATGAGCCCGACCGCGTACGACGAGGTCGCCTGGTAGATCAGGCCCATCACGATCGGCGGCAGGAAGCCGCCGAGCCCGCCCGCCGCGCCGACCACGCCGGTGGCGCTGCCCACCATGTGGACCGGGACCTCCCGGCCGACGAGGGCGAACACCGCGCCGTTGCCGCACCCGAGCGCGGCCGCCATGCTGAGGAAGCCGACGGTGGCGAGCGGCATCGCCGGGGCGAAGGAGACGACGATCGCGCAGGCCACGACGACGGCGAGCGCGGCGCTCAGCACGGGCACGCCGCCCCGGCGGTCGGACAGCCAGCCGCCCACCGGGCGGGCGATCGTGGCGAGCACCACGAACCCGGCGGCGCGGGCCGCGGCGTCCGCGGTGGCCAGGCCGTACACCTCGCGCAGGTAGAGCGGGAGGTAGACGCCGAACGCGACGAACCCGCCGAAGGTGAGCGCGTACATCACGGCGAGCTCCTGGGTGGCGCGCAGCCGCGCGGCGCGCAGGAACCGGGTGAGGAACGGCTCGGTCGCCGCCCGCCGCCCGGGCGCGTCGCGGCCGAGCAGCAGGAACGCCACCCCGACGAGCACGAGGGCGGCGGCGACGGCCAGGAACGGAGTCCGGCGGCCGAAGGAGTCCGCGAGCCACGGGGTGGCGAACCCGGAGATCGCGGTGCCGATGTTGCCCATGCCGAAGACGCCGAGCGCGAGGCCGCGGCGCTCCGGCGGGAACCACTCGTTGACGAAGGGCACGCCGATGGCGAAGGTGGCCCCGGTGAGGCCGAGCGCGAAGCCGCCGGCGAGCAGCGCCGGGTAGCTCGCCACGAAGGCGAGGAAGACCACCGGGATCACGCCGAGCAGGCTCGTCACGCCGAAGACGAGCCGCCCGCCGTACCGGTCGGTGAGCGCGCCGAGCGGGATGCGGCCGAGCGATCCGACGATCACCGGCACGGCGACGAGCACCGACACCTCGAACGGGGTGAGACCGAGCAGCTCCTTGTAGACAGGGCCGAGCGGGCTGAGCAGCGCCCAGGCCCAGAAGTTCACCGCGAAGCCCAGCGTCGCGAGTACCAGGGCGGTGATCCGTCCTCGGGTCGTCGCGACGGTCGCCGATGCGGCACCGGTCGTCATTGTCCACCTCATGTGGCCTGCGGGATGCGTACGGACGGTCGTGGAACGGTCGTGGAAAGGGCCTGATGGTGACCGCGACCCGCCCTCCACCCTCCCGCCGGCCGATCTTCCCGGTGAGGGGCTTTGGTCCTCCTACCCGGGTCGAAAGTCCCGTGCAAATTGGAGATTCACCTGCTATTTCACAACTTCTTGACAGATCTTGATCGTTGCCCCGCTTTGTTGACCTTCGGTGGGGTAAGCGCTGGAACGTCCCGATCTCATCGGGTCCGCCCGAGGCGCGGGGCGGGTCCGGCGGGCCCGGTAGGGACTTTGGCCACGCGGCCGAGGGCCTCCGACCCTGGCTCGCCCCTCGTCCCGCCGCCGAGACTGAGGATGAGCCGAGCAAGGGAGCGATCATGAAGGCAGCAGTCGGCGACCGGATCGTGATCGAAAGCACCCATCTGGACGAGCCGCGCCGGGTTGGAACGATCGTGGCGCTGCGCCATGAGGACGGCTCGCCGCCCTACGTCGTCCGCTGGGAGGGCCAGGAGCACGAGACCCTCGTCTTCCCGGGGCCCGACGCCCGCATCGTGGCGGGCCACCCGGCCTGATCTGCACTTCGGGCGGCCTTCCGCCGCCCCACCGTGATGCCCGCGCCGCCGGCATCGGCCGATGGCGCGGGCACACGTGTTTCCGGAGGACGTTCTCCCCGCCGCTCGGCCTCCCCGCGCTCGGCCCGTGCCGGCGGCGCTCCGCCGCCTCCCCGCCGGGCCGTGCCCGGCCGCCCTCCCGTACGGCCCGCCGCGGTCGCCGCACCGGCCGCCGTGCGCCGGCCGTACCCCCGGATCGTCACCCGCGAACGGTGGCCGGGACGCGCGCCGAGCTGTAAGCGACACGCGCGGCGGTGGAACCCGGGAAAGAATCTACCGATCCTTTACTGATCGTTTTGAACCGGCTCTCGGAACCATGCGTATATCGCGCAGCAAAATGATCTACCTAAATTTGACGTAAATCACTTGAACCGGCCGCTCTCCTGACGCGTACCAGCGGCATCGCGTTTACCTCCAGGCACAGAAAAATCCCGATTCTCAGGACATGACCTATGTGTCCAGGCCACAATTCGGGTTTCAGTGGACGCCAAACCCGCCCTGGAGGATCCAATTGCGGCGAATTGTTCGGGCACTCGCGTGCATCGGCGGCGCGGCGGCGATGATCGCCCCGATGTCCGCCGCTCAGGCGCAGACCGCTGCCGTGACGCCCACCCCGACCCCCACTCCGACCCCGACCGCGACCGCCACCAACCCGGCGGACACGCAGGCGTGCAAGGTCGCCGTCACCCGCCTGGTGTCCTCGCGCACCGCGATCCGCGGCACGGTGGAGCGCACCGGGTGTGAGGAGCCGACCATCCTGAGCGCCGAGCTCAGGTTCGAGCGGTTCGGCCCGGACCGGGTCGTCAAGCGCGCCAAGCGGGCCCTGCGCGCGGACGGGGCGCTGAACTTCGCCGTACGCTGCACCCTGCGGACGCGCTCGTTCTACGTCGTCGTCACCGACAGCGACGGCAACTTCGCCAAGTCCGAGCCGATCCGCCTGCGCTGCGGCTCGACCGCGGGCTTCGACAACCGCACCGGGGCCGGCAACACCAACGGCACCGGCAACGGCGCGAACAACGGCAGCGCCGGCAACGGCGGCAGCACCGGTGGCAGCACGGGCGGCTCGGGGAACACGGGCGGCGCCAAGGCGATCGGCACCGCGGCCGAGCAGGAGGTCATCCGGCTCACCAACCAGCACCGCCAGGCGGCGGGCTGCAACCCGCTGACCCCGGACGCGGCCCTGCGCACCGCGGCCCTCAACCACTCCAAGCTGATGGCGCAGCAGAACCGGATGGAGCACCAGCTTCCCGGTGAGCCGAGCTTCGTGGAGCGCATCAAGGCGGCCGGGTTCTCGCCGCTCAGCTCCGCCGCGGAGAACATCGCCGCCGGCCACCCGAACGCCGCGGCGGTCGTGGACGCCTGGATGAAGAGCTCCGGCCACCGCGCCAACATCCTCAACTGCAACCTCACCCACATCGGCGTCGGCGTGGCGGAGGGCTCGGGCGGCAAGCTCTTCTGGACGCAGAACTTCGCCCGCCACTGACGCGGCCCGCGGATGGGCGTCCGGCCCGCCGCGGCCGGGCTCGGCACGGACTTCTCAAGCCCTCTTCCTGAGCACCCATCCGGATACCGGAAAAGGCCCGCGCCCCTGCCCCGGGGACGCGGGCCTTCCCGTGCGCGGCCCGGCCGGCCCTTACTCCTTCTTCTCCTTCTCGCAGGTGAGCTTGGGCTCGGGGGCGTACACGGTGTGGAATTTCTCCCGGCGGACCTCCTTGCCGTTCTTCTTGAAGATCCGCCACACGTCGATGGAGAACCCCTCGGCGCCCTCCATCGGGATGCAGTCGGGCCCGGAGTCGGTGAGCGTCTTGTACGGCTGGATGTTGTACCGGCCCGAGCTCTGCGACTCGATGTCGTACCGCTTGGTGCTCCAGAACGTGACCGTCACCGAGGTGTTCGTGTAGGACGTGGTGATGAGCACGCCGTACGGCGAGTCGTTGCGCCACCGGAAGTCCGGCTGCGGGTAGGAGACCGTGGACTCGCGGCCCGCCGGGTAGCGGGAGATGTAGTACATGTGCGGCGTGTGCTGCACGTCTTCGAAGCCGCCGAAGAACACGGCGTTGAACATGGTGGTCACGAACTGGCTGATGCCGCCGCCGACGTCGTTGACGAACCGGCCGTTGAGGATCATCGGCGCCTCGACGAAGCCGCGGGCCTTGTCCCGCTTGCCGACGACGCCGTTGAGCGAGAACGTCTCGCCGGGCATCACGAGGTGGCCGTTGAGGATGTCGGCGATGCGGTGGATGTTCGTCACCCGGGGCGGGCAGCACGGGTAGTGGGTGGTGTACGACGACACCTTCTCCCGGATGCCGAGCTTGCGCGCCTTCTCGGTGGTGAGCGCGGGCTGCGCCCTGGTGAGCGACACCTGGACGGTACGGCTCCCGCCGCCGGTGATGAGCCGCTCCACGTCCTTCTGAAGCGCTCCGGCGTCCACGCCCAGCCCGACGCGGTGCGGCACCACGACCGGCTTGCCATTCACGATCTTGAAGGACGCGTCCTTGGGCGCCTGCGCGCCGTCGACGAGCTTGTCCTGCACCTCGGTGGCGACCTTCTTCGCGTTGAACCGGGGGCGCAGGCCGCCCTTGCCGTCCGACACGAAGCGCAGGCTCTGCGCGATCATCTCGGGGGTGACCGTGGCGCTGCGGCCGCCGTTGGTGAGCGTGATCGGCCCGGCGACGGCCTGGCGCGCGGTCGCGGCGGCCCGCCGTACCGCGGCGGCCGACACCTGCGGGGCCACCACCTTGGTGGGGAGGGTCACCTCCCGCTGCAGCGGGTAGGCGTCGATGATCGCCTGCGCGGCGGCCTCCCGGTCGAGCGCGATCCCGTTGCGGGGCTGGGTCACGCGCGGGGTGGTGCCCACGAACCGGATGGCGCCGTTGCGCGGGGCGACGTCGATGCGCTTGGCGAGGTTCGCGATCGCGGCGTCGAGGCGTTCGCGGTCGACCTTGACGCGCAGCCGTACCTCGTTGCTCCCGAACAGGGCCTTCGCGACCCCGGCCGGGGAGAGCGAGCCCTCGGCGTCGGCGACGGTCGCCGCGGTGTCGATGGAGAGCCCGGCCTGGCGGGGGGACAGCCGGAGCGTCTTCTTCCCGGCCCGGAGGATGAGCGGCCGCGTGGCCTCGTCCTGCAGCTCGCGGGCGAGGACGCGCTCGGCGCTCTCCGGCGAGTAGCCGCCGATGGCGACCCCGGCGACGGTGGTGCCGGGCGGGATCTCCCCCGCCAGCACCACGGCGGGGACCGCGTAGCAGGCGACGAGCACGGCGAGCACGGCGCCCACGACGATCGGCCAGCGTCCGAATCGGCGTGTTGTCACGTTCCGAGGGGCTCTACGCCTCGGGCGCACGGCGGTCATGGATCACCTTTCGCGGCTCGGGGTTGTGCCGACGCGTCCACCGGGGAGCCCACCGGCGCCGGTGGACACGACTAGGTACGCATTCTGGCAGGCCACACCCTCAGACCAGAGGGAAATTCCGGCACATCGGCCGAATCGGGTTCGGATGCGGGCTCCTTCACGGCGCGGTCAGCTCCCGGCCGTGTCCGCCGTGTCCGCGGCCTCCCCGCCATCGCCGGCCCGGGAGCCGTCGAGCTCGATCCCGCGCAGGTGGAGCAGGGCCGCCCAGGCGATCCCGCCGACCAGCGCGATGTCCGCGACGTTGCCGATGAACAGGTCGAAGTAGTCGATGAAGTCGACCACCCGGCCGCGCGCGAACCCCGGCTCCCGCAGCAGCCGGTCGAGCAGGTGCGTGGTCGCGCCGCCGAGCACCAGCCCCAGCGCGACCGCCCACTGCCGATTGCGCACCCGGCGGGCGATCCACGTCACGACCACCACCACGACCGCGGACGCGATCGCGAACACCCAGGTGTGTTCCGCGCCTATGGAGAACGCCGCCCCGGAGTTGTAGATCAGGCGGAACTGGATCCAGTCCCCGATCACGTCGATGACCTCTCCGCCGGCCAGCGCCGATTCCGCCCACCACTTGGTGGCCTGATCGACCACCACCAGCATGGCCGCTATGCCCAGAACCCACAGGAACACACCTGCACCCTAGCCGTTGTGCGAACCTGCTCGTTCAGTCGTCCAGGCCACGGGCGCTCAGCGCCTCGCCGAGGGCGTCCGCGTAGCGCAGCGCGCCGACCACGAGCGGTACGGCGAACGCCCGCAGGCTGCGTTCCACGCCCCTCGCCTTCTGGGCCTCCCGGACCCGGGTGGCGAGGCCGGCGATCACCGGGACGCTGCGCAGGGTGAGCGACAGCAGCAGCGACAGCCGGAACGGGTCGAGGCCGACGTACCGGGCGGGGGCGAGGGCGCGTTCCAGGCAGGCGAGCATCACCGTGGTGCGGGTGGTGAGGGTGACGAGCCCGGCGAGCGCCACGGCGAGCACCACCCGCAGCGTGACGGTGACCGCGCCGGACAGGTCGGCCACCACGAGCTGGAAGGCGAACAGCAGCGGGGCGAACCAGCGCAGCGGCCGGATCTGCGCCCACGCCGCGGCCGCGCCCACCCCGGCCACCGCGTACAGCGCCGCCACGGCCACGGCGGCGACGGCGAGCGCGACCGGCGAGCCGAGCAGCAGCAGTGCCGTACCGGCGGCGAGCAGGCCGAGCAGCTTCGCCCCGGCGGGCATGCGGTGCAGCACCGAGTCGCCGGGGACGTAGACGCCGGTCAGGTGCCTCACGACAGCAGCGCCCGGTAGTGGCCGATCGCGGTGGCCGGGTCCGCGTCGGCGACGATCTTGCCCTGGTCGAGCACGAGCACCCGGTCGAAGTCCGCCAGCAGCGGCAGGTCGTGGGTGACCACGACCACCTGCTGGGGCAGCTCGCGCACGAGCGCGGCGATACGCCGCGAGTGGCGCAGGTCGAGCAGCGTGGTCGGCTCGTCCATCACGATGATCTCCGGTTCGAGGGCGAGCACCGAGCAGAGCGCGAGCAGCTGCTTCTCGCCGCCGGACAGGTGGTGGGCGGGCCGGTCGGCGTGCTCCGCCAGGCCGTACCGGGTGAGCACCTCCTGCACCCGGCGGTCGATCTCCGCCTTCGGCACGCCGCGGCGGCGCAGCGAGAACGCCACGTCCTCGGCGACGGTCGGCATGACGATCTGCGCGTCCGGGTCGGTGAACACGAACCCGACCCGGCGGCGGATGCGGGCGGCGTGCCGCCGGGTGTCGAGGCCGTCCACGGTGACCGTGCCCGAGGTGGGCAGGGCGAGGCCGTTGATGAGCCGGGCGAGCGTGCTCTTGCCGGAGCCGTTCGCGCCGATCACGCCGACGCGGCGCTCGGTGAGCCGCGCGGTGACCCCGCACAAAACGTCGCGCTCCCCCAGCCGCAGGTGCACGTCGGTGAACTCGATCAACTTCACACCACCTCGAAGAGCGCCGCCACGCCGAGCCCGCCGCCCACCGCCGCGGTCGCCAGCCCCAGCGTGCCGGGCGGCGCGCCGGAGCCGACGAGCCGGGAGAACAGCCGGGTCACCACCACCGCGCCGGTCGCCCCCCACGGGTGGCCGAGCGCGATCGCCCCGCCGTCCGCGCACACCCGGTCGTCGTCCGCGCCGAGCGGGTCGAGGCCGAGCGCGTCGGTGACCGCGAGCACCTGGGCCGCGAACGCCTCCACGATCTCCACCGCGGCGACCCGGTCGAGCGTCACCCCGGCCCGGTCGAGCACCCGCCGCACCGCGGGCACCGGGCCCCAGCCGGGCAGCGCCGGGTCGCACCCGACCACCGCGCCGGCCACCAGCCGCAGCCCGGGCATGCCCGCGCGCAGCCGCTCCGGCACGATCGCCACCGCGGCCGCGCCGTCGCTCACCGGCGAGCTGTTCCCGGCCGTCACGGTACCGCCCGGCACGAACGCGGCGGGCAGCCGGGCCAGCGAGGCCGCGCGCAGCGGGCGGGGCCGCTGGTCGGCGACAAGGCCCTCGACGGGCACGATCTCCTTGGCGAACCGGCCCGCGTCCCGGGCGGCGAGCGCGCGGGCGTGGCTGCGCAGCGCGTAGGCGTCCTGGCGTTCCCGGGTCACCCCGCGCGCGGCGGCGAGCGCCTCGGCCGCCGGGCCCATGTCCGGGTCGGGGAAGCCGGGCGGGGCGAACGGCGCCCGCGTGTACGGCTCGGCCGCGGCGCCGTCCGGGCCGCGGTGGGCGCGGACCGGCGCGGTGGAGGCGCTCTCCACGCCGCCCGCGATCACCAGGTCCATCTCGCGGGCGCGCACCGCCTGGGCGGCGACGAGGATCGCCGCCAGGCCGCTGCCGCACTGCCGGTCCACGGTGAGGCCCGGCACGCCGTACCCGAGCCCGGCGGCGAGCGCGCATACCCGGGCAACGTTGCCGCCGGGGCCGGTGCAGTTGCCGAGCACCACGTCGGCCACCTCGAGCCCGAGGGCGGCGACGTCCTCGGCGACCGTGGCGATCACCGGCGCGGCGAGCCGGTCCACCGGGACGTCCCGCAGCGCGTGCCCGGCGGTGCCGATCGGGGTGCGCCGCGCGGCGACCACCACCGGCGTGGTGTCCTCGATCTCGGTCACGTGTCCCCCGTCGTGGTCATGCCAGCGGTTCGATGGCGGGGTCGCCGTCGGCGAGCCGGGACGCGACCAGGGCCCGCGCGGGCTTCCCGGTGGGGGTGCGCGGCAGCGCGGGCACGGCGTACCAGCGGCGGGGCCGCTGCGCCGGGTCGAGGCCGTCGCGCGCGGCGGCCTCCAGCGCGGCTCGCCGTACCGGGCCGCCGCCGGTCTCGATCACGGCGGCCACGACCGCGCCGAGGCGGGGGTGGGGCGCGCCGACCACCACCACGTCCCGCACGCCGGGCGCCCGCCGCAGCACCGCCTCCACGTCCTCGGGCACCACGGTCGCCCCGCCGACCTGGATCGCGCCGTCGCCACGGCCCCGCACCCGCAGCGGCTCCCCCGGCCGGTACGGCTCGGCGAGGTCGCCCACGGTCATCCAGCCGCCGGCGTCGGCCCGCAGCGGCCCCGGGACGCCGCCGGCGTAGCCGGAGGAGAGCCAGGGCGAGCGCACCCACACCTCGCCGAGGCCGTGGCCCGCCTCCGGGTGCGGGCGCACCTCGATCTCGACGCCGGGGAAGGGGCGCAGGCCGGTGCCGTCGGCGTCCACGGCGACGAAGGACAGCTCGGTCGCGCCGTAGTAGGCGACCACCCGCACCCCGGCCGCCTCGGCCCTCGCCCGGGTCTCGGCGGGCAGGTGCGCCCCGCCCGCGATCGCGACGCGCAGCGGGCCGCGTGCCTCGGCGAGGGCGTCGAGCACGGCGGGCAGGTGGTTCGGCACGAGGTGGACCGCGGTCGCGGTGCGCAGCAGGTCCGGGAGCGTTCCCGGGGACCAGCGGCCGGGCACGAGGGCGGTCGCGCCGGTGGCGAGGGCGTGCACCGCGGCGAAGCCGTACAGCGAGGAGACGAGCGGGCCGGGGACGAGCAGCACGTCGCCGGGGCCGATGCCGGTGATCGCGTTGAGGTGCGGGAACGAGCCGAGCCAGGAGGCCCGGGTGCGGATCACCGCGCGTGGCCTGCCGGTGCTGCCCGAGCTGAAGTTCGCCCAGGCGAGGTCGTCCGGGCACGGCGCGATCTCCGGCGGGGCGTCCGCCCGCTCCGGGGGTGCCGCGGGCAGCGGTTCGGCCACGTGCAGGGCGGCCGGGACCGCGGCCATGATCCGGGCACGGCGGGCGGCGGGCCAGGCGGGGTCGCACAGCAGCGGCGTGGCGCGTGCCAGGTCGGCCGCGAGCACCGCGACGAGCTGCTCGACCGGGTCGGCGAGGCTGATCGCGACGAGCGTGCCGGGCCTCGCGCCGCGCGCGGCCAGGTGGTGCGCCCCGGCCCGGGCGCGGCGGGCGAGCGCGGCGTAATCGAGCCCGCCGTACGGACCCTGTACGGCGAGCCGGGCAGGGTTGGCCTGGGCGTGGCGCAGCACCTGTGCGGCGACCGGCATGGCGGCGTCAACGCCCCCGGGCGGCCCGCAGCCGCTCCTCGCGCACGGCGGGGATCGCGTCGGGGTAGGCGCGCTGGGTGCCGCGTACCACGAGCGCGGCGAGCACCACCTTGATCGCGTCGCCGGGGAGGAAGACGGCGCTGAGCGCCGCGGCCTTGCCGAGCGAGATCCCCATGATCGCGGCCTGGATGGGGATGCCGAACAGGTAGACCACCGCGACCCCGCCGATCGCGCACGCGGCGATCAGCCGTACCAGGCCCGGGGTGCGGCCGCCGCGCTCCACGATCCAGCCGGTGACCGCCGCGCCGGGCAGCCAGCCGATGAGGAAACCGGCCGAGGGCGCGGTGAACGCGCCGAGGCCGCCGCGGCCGCCGGCGAGCAGCGGCAGCCCGGCCGCGACGAGCACGAGCAGCACGGCGACGGCGAGCGCGCCCCGCCACCGCCCGAGGATCGCCCCGGCGAGCATGACGCCGAACGTCTGCAGGGTGATCGGCACGGCGTTGCCGAACGCGGTGATCGCGCCGGGCAGGCCGAGCACGGCGATCAGCGCGGCGAACACGCCGACCCGCGCCAGGTCGGCGGTCGCGAGCGCGCGCAGCGCCCGGCCGCGGCCGTCGGCCGGCCCGTCGTCCGGCGCGGGCTCCTGCGGCGGCGAGGCCGGTTCGTCAGCTCTCATGCTGTCGATCCCACACCAGGTCCCGGGAGGACGGACATAGAGGAATCCCACAACTTTCCGCCCATATGTCTGCGCCGCACCACGCACGATGCAACGCGCGACTAACGGTATTCCACAATCACACCGTCATCAGCGTGCCCGATGTGGAACGTGACACCGCAACACCGAGGCCCTCGGCCCGGTTTCCGCGGCCCCTGTCCGCGCGCCTCGGCCAGGCGCTCACGGGCCGCCCCGCCGGTCACCGGACGGTCTCGGTCACCGGTCCCCCGATCCAGCGGAACAACCGGGCCTCCGGAAGGTCTGCGCATCACCCGGCCACCGAGCGGCCGCGTGATCGCGCCGGGCGGTCAGCCCGCCGGGGTGCCGGAGCGGAGCCCGCGTACCGGGCGGATCCGGTCGAAGTACTCGCCGACCACCTCGTCCGGGGTGGTGGCGACCTTGGCGAGCTCGGCCCGCAGCAGGTCGGCGTCGCCGGTCGGCAGGGCGAGCAGCGGACGCCGCAACCGGATCGACCAGGCCCCGGCGCGCTTGTCGGGGAACGCCGCGAGCCGGGGCAGCAGCGGCGCCAGCTCGACCCCCCGCAGGTACGGCGCGAGCGAATCGATCTCGATCGTGCAGCCGCGGGTGAACTCGCGCCCCGCGATCGTCAGCGGCTCGTCGTACGGCTCGACCGGACCGGTCACCCGCGCCCGGCCGATCACCCGCGTGCGGTCCCGGGTGGGGTTGTGCCAGCAGCCGCGCGTGGTGAGCAGGAACAGCTCGTCGCCGACCGTGAGCCGGTCCACCTCCCGCCGCTCCATCGGCGGGAAGGCCATCCGCGACTCCCGGAGGACCCACGCGACGGCCTCTCGTTCACCCAGGATGAGCAGATAGGCGGTCACGATCGTCACGGTAGCGCCCCGGCGGCACGGTCTGCGACGCCCGGACGGCGGGACGGCCACGTAGTGACCGAGATGTACACTCGGGTCACCACGTTATGACCCGCAGATGCTCTTGGGTCACTACGACCGAGCGGAGCCGCCGTTGCCACGTCCGACGATCCCCGACCGGGCGAACACGATCCTGCGCCACGCCCGCGAGCTGATCCTCGCCAAGGGATACGACGGCACCACGATGGCCGAGATCGCCCGCCGTGCCGGGATCTCCAAGGGCGCCGTCTACCTGGACTTCCCGTCGAAGGAGGCGCTGCTCGACGCGCTGCTCGCCCGCTCGGTCCGCGACCTCGCCGCGGCCGTGCGCGCCCGGGTGGAGGCCGCCGAGGCCCCGGTGCCGCTGTCCGCGCTCTACCGGTACGCCCTGGAGGCGCTGCTCGCCGACGAGCTCATGCTCGCCTTCTACACCTCCGACGCCGGCGTGCTCGGCTCGTACGTGCGCGGCAAGGGCCCGGCCCGGTACGGCCCGCGCATGGACTGGCTCACCGGCCACCTCGCCGAGCTGCGCGACGCCGGCCTGATCCGCGCGGACGTGGACGTGGAGGCCGCCGCCACGGTGCTCGGCGTGTTCGCGATCGGCCTCATCCACGCCTCGGCCACCGTCGGCCCCCTCTCCCCCGACCGCCTGAGGTCCGCCATCGGCGCCCTCGCCGACCTCATCGCCACCGGCTGGGAGACCGGCGACCCGGCCGCGTCCGGCGACCGCGCCCGCCACGCCCACCTGCGCCTCATCGAGGCGCTCGACCGCCAGGTCGGCTCACCGCCCGAAACCCCCGAGGAGACGACGTGACCGCCTTCGACCACCCCGAGGACCTCACCCTGCCCGGCGGCCCGATCCGCCTCTACCGCGCCGGGCCCGCGATCGGCCCGCCGGTCGTGCTGCTGCACGGCGCCATGTACGACCAGGCGCCGCTGCTGTGGCGGCACGTGATGCCCCTCCTCGCCGCCGACCGCGACGTGATCGCCGTCGACCTGCCCCGGCACGGCGGCTCCCGCCCGTGGACCGGCGTGCTCGACCAGGCCCGCCTGGAGCAGGTGCTCGAGGCCGTGCTCGACCACGCCGGGGCCGAACGGGCCCACCTCGTCGGCCTCTCCATGGGCGGCGGGCTCGCCCTCGGCTACGCGCTCAACCGGCCCGGCCGCGTCGCCGGGCTCGTCGTCTGCGCCCCGGGCGGCATCGACGACGTCCGTCCCTGGCAGTTCCTCACCTGGCTGTGCCTGCGCACGCCCGGCCTGCTGCGCTGGTCCGCCGTCTGGCTCGCCGCGTACCCGGGCCTGCTGCGCGCCTCCCTCGCCCGCTCGCTCGCCGCGGGCGAGCGTACCCCCGGTTTCGCCGAGCTGGTGCGCATCGCCGAGGCCGAGGCGCAGGGCAAGCGACGCCACCGGGAGCGCGCCGTCGACGACTGGCAGATCACCGCGTACGGCCCGCGCCGCATGCGGCTCAACTTCCTCCCCCGGCTGCCCGGGCTCGCCGTACCGTCGCTGTGGCTGTGGGGCCGCCGGGACACCCTGGTCGGCGAGCGGGCGATGCGCCGGGCCGTCGCCGCCGCGCCCGGCGCCCGCCTGGAGATCATCGAGGACGCCGGGCACGTGGCCCCGCTCGACCGGCCCGCGGAGTTCGCCCGCCTGGTCAGGGACTTCCTCGGCGAGGTCGACGCCCGCCGTACCGGCTAGCCGAGCTCGTAGACCCGGCCCGTGTACGCGCCCTCGATCGAGTGCACGTACGCGTTCGCCACCCGCGCCAGGTCGACCGGCTCCATCCCGGCGAACAGGTCGCCGAACTCGTCGGCGCACTCGGTGAACACGGTCGGGCTGACGATGTTCACCCGCCGCGGCGCGAGCTCGAGCGCGGCGGCCCGCACGAACGCCTCCAGCGCGCCGTTCGCCATCGCGGCCACGCTCGCGGTGACCACCGGGTCACGGCCGAGCACGCCGCTGATCAGCGTGAACGAGCCGCGCTCGGCGATCCGCGCCGCGCCCTGGCGCACCACCTCGATCTGGCCGAGCACCTTGCCGCGGAACCCGGCGAGGTAGTCGTCGGGGCCCAGGTCGACGACCCGCCCGTACGGCACCTTGCCGGCCGCGACGGCCACCGCGTCGAGCGGCCCGGCCCGGTCGTACATCTCGGCGACCTGTGCGGGGTCGGTGATGTCGCAGCGGATGTCGCCCGCGGTGCGGGAGGCGGTGACGATCTCGTGGCCCCGCCCGGCGAGCGTGGTGTGCAGCACCGAGCCGAGCCGTCCGGTCGCGCCGATCAACAGAATCCTCATGCCCCGACACGTTAGGGGAGCCCGCCGTACGCGGATAATCGATCGCGCAACCGGACGGTGAACCACCACAATCCCCCATATGACGCGATCCGCGGTCCCGCAGGACCGCGTGACGGAGCCCGGCCACCGCCTCGAGCGGCGCCCACCTGTACGGCTTCCCGTCCGCCGACTCCGACGTCGACCTGCGCGGCGCGCACCTGCTCCCGGCCGAGCAGGTCCTCGGCCTCGACGTCGGCGAGGAGACGATCACCCGGTCGTGGGACCGCGACGGCGTGCAGGTCGATCTGGTCACCCACGACCTCGCCAAGTTCTGCCGCCTGCTGCTCAACCGCAACGGCTACGTGCTCGAGCAGCTGCTGTCCCCGCTCGTCGTGGCCACCTCCCCGGTCCACGAGGAGCTGCGCGCCGCCGCGCCGGGCTGCATCACCCGCCACCACGCCCACCACTACCTCGGCTTCGCCCGCACCCAGTGGCGCCTGTTCACCGGGCGGGGCGAGCTCAAGCCGCTGCTGTACACGTTCCGCGTGCTGCTCACCGGCATCCACCTGATGCGCACCGGCGAGGTCGTCGCCGACCTGGTCCGCCTGTACGGCCTGCACGGCGAGGCCCCGCCGTACCTGGCCGACCTGGTGGCGGCGAAGCGGACCGCCGAGCACGGCCTGTTGCCCGCCGACGCGCCCGGCCGTGCCGTGCTTGAGGGCGACGTGCGGCGCCTCACCGCCGTTCTCGAGGAGACGCGGGACGCCTCCCGCCTCCCCGACGCGCCCACCGCCAAGCCGGTCCTCCACGACCTGCTCGTCCGCGTCCGGCTGGGCCGTACCGCCCTCTAGGCTGGGTGGATGCCTTTCGTGAAGGAGACCTACCGGCTGCGCACCGACTTCATCCCGCTGTGCGACCTGCTCAAGGTGTGCGGGGTGACCGACACCGGCGGCGAGGCCGGCCTGCTCATCGCCTCCGGCGAGGTGTACGTCGACGGCGAGGTGGAACAGCGCAAGCGCCGCAAGGTCCGCGCGGGCCAGCTGGTGACCGGCGAGAACTTCGAGATCCGCGTGATCGCCCCTGACGCGTAGGCGCGTCACCGGGACCGCAGGAACTCCAGCAGCCGGTCGACCGGCCAGGTGTTGATGACCCGGTCGGCGGTGAGCCAGCCGCGCTGGGCCGTACCGACGCCGTAACGCATGACGTCCAGGTGCGGGACCGCGTGCGCGTCGCTGTCGACGGCGAACAGCACGTCGTGGGCGAGGGCGCGGCGGATCAGGTCGGCGGGCAGGTCGAGGCGGTCGGGGAAGGCGTCGATCTCCAGCACGGTGCGGGTTCGGGCGCAGGCGCGGAACACCTCGTCCCAGTCGGCGTCGATCGGCTCCCGGCCGCCGATGAGCCGGGCGGTGGGGTGGCCGAGGATCGTGACGTACGGGTTCTCGCAGGCGCGGACCAGGCGGCGGGTCATCTCCGCCCGCGGCAGGGTGAAGTGCGAGTGCACGGAGGCGATGCACAGGTCGAACGTGGCCAGGAACTCGCCGGGCCAGTCGACGTTGCCCTCCGGGTCGATGTTGAGCTCGGTGCCGTGCAGCAGGCGCATGTCCGGGTACGCCTCGGCGAGCTTGCGCAGGTGCTCGCGCTGGGCGAGGGCCTTCTCGTCGGTCATGCGCTGCATATAGAGGTTCGGGGCGTGGTCGGTGACCGCGTAGTAGGCGTAGCCGCGCCCGGCCGCCGCCGCGACCATCTCCTCCAGCGACGCCACCCCGTCGGTGAGGTCGGTGTGGGTGTGCAGGTCGCCCTTGATGTCCGCGAGGGTGACGAGGTCGGGCAGCTCGCCGCGCTGCGCGGCCTCGATCTCGCCGGTGTCCTCGCGCAGCGGCGGCGGGATCCAGGGCAGGCCGAGCCGCGCGTACACCTCCTCCTCGTCCGCGGACACGATCTTCTCGCCGGTCTCGGTGTCGAACAGGCCGTACTCGGACAGCTTCAGCCCCTGGTGCAGCGCGATCTGCCGGGTGTGGATGTTGTGGGCCTTGGAGCCGGTGAAGTACTGCAGCGCCGCGCCCCACGCGTCGTCGGGCACCACCCGCAGGTCGACCTGGAGGCCGTCGCGGGTACGGATCGAGCTCTTGGTGCCGCCGCTCGCGATCACCTCGGCGGCGAGCGGCGAGGTGGTGAACGCGGCCATCAGCGCGGCCGAGTCGTCGGCGGTGGCGAGCACGTCGACGTCGCCGATCGTGTCCCGCATGCGGCGCAGCGACCCGACGTACGCGCACCGGTCGCAGCCGGGCACGGCGGACAGCTCGGCGACGATCTGCTCGGCGACCCGGGCCGCCACGTCGATGTGCACCCGCCGGCCCGTCTTGTGCATGACCTCGATGCCGTGCAGCAGGTTCTCCTCGGTCTTCGGCCCGAAGCCGCGCAGGCCGTTCAGCCTGCCCTCGCGGATCGCCTTCTCCAGCGCCTCGACCGAGTCGACGCCGAGCTCTTTGTACAGCACCATCGCCTTCTTCGGGCCGAGCGCGGGGATCGTGGTCAGCCGGCGCACCCCGGCGGGCACCTTGGCCCGCAGCTCCTCGAGCGCGTGGATGACGCCGGTCCGCAGGTACTCCTCGATCTTCCCGGCGATCGACGAGCCCACGTTCGGAATCCGGCGCAGCCCGTCGGCGTCGAGCTCGGCGATGTTCCCGGCGTACCCGGCGACCGACCGCGCCGCCTTCTCGTACACCCGTACCTTGAACGCGTCGTCACCCGTGATCGCGAGCAGGTCGGCGTACTCCTGCAACAGCGCGGCGACCTCGTCGTTTCGGCGATCCATGCAAGCACCCGGCGGTGTCGTTGTCGGCGTGGCCGTCGGGCGAGGGCGGCCACCCCGTTCCGGTACCCACCGGCCGGGACATATGCCTTCGGGCTCAGCGCAGTACGGCGAGCAGCGAGGTGAGCGTGGCGCCGAGCGGGGCGTCGATGGTGAGCAGGGCGTGCGCGTCGCCCCGGGTCGGCCCCCGGTTGATGATCGCGATCGGGATGTCGCGCTCGGCGGCGTGCCGTACGAACCGGTAGCCGGACATCACGGCCAGGGAGGAGCCGAGCACGAGCAGCAGCCCGGCCCGCTCGGTGAGCGCGTAACACCGCTCGACCCGGGGCCGCGGCACGTTCTCCCCGAAGAAGATCACGTCGGGCTTGAGCACGCCGCCGCAGTCCTCGCAGTCCACAAGGTTGAACGCGGCGATGTCCGCGTCGTCGAGCACGGCGTCGCCGTCCGGGTTGATCATCCCCGGCCGCGCCTCCCACCCGGGGTTCGCGGCGCGCAGCCGCCGGTCGAGCCGCTCCCGCGAGCTGCGCCGCCCGCAGCCCAGGCACAGCACCCGGCTCAGGCTGCCGTGCAGCTCGATCACGTCCCGCGCCCCGGCCGCCTGGTGCAGCCCGTCCACGTTCTGCGTGATGATCCCGCTGACCAGCCCGAGCCGCTGCAGCTCGGCCACCGCCCGATGCCCGTCGTTCGGCCTCGCCTCGACGATGTGCCGCCACCCCAGGTGGCTCCGCGCCCAGTACCGCCTTCGGGCCTCCATGCTCCCGACGAACGTCTGGTACGTCATCGGCCTGGCCCGCCGCAACCGCCCGGTCTCGCCCCGGTAGTCCGGAATCCCCGACTCGGTGGAGATCCCGGCCCCACTGAGCACCACCACATCCCCGTCGGCGACGAGATCGGCCAACCACTCGACGGCCCCCGCCACCTGCGGCAGGACGCCCAGCCCACCGCCCGGTTCGCCACGGTCACTCATCGCCTGCGCCATTCATCCAGGATGCCCCACCAACCGCGACGGTTCGGCCCCTATCGAATGTCCTCGGGCCGATTCGGCAGGCGGAGGTGACGGCCGAGGCGAGCCATCTCGTGGAGCAGCTTGTACGCCTCGTCCTGCGTGCAGAGCCCTTCAACCGTGGCTTCGCAGAACAGGTCCATCGTGTCCCGAGTCGTGATGCCGCGCCTCCTGGCGTACTCCAAGGCGTCGCGGTCATCGGTCACCCAGAAAGACCCTTGAAAGGCCGGCCAGTTGAGGATGACATGGCAGGTCTGGGCTTCGCCGAGGTGTTCGGTGGGCCGCTGCCGCGAACCACCGAACACCGACCGGCGGACTTGTTCGATCAAATCCACTTCGGCTTGATCGCGGATCTGGATGGGCTCGCCGAGCCAGCCGTCCCGGCCGATGGAGGCGAGTTCGGGATAGAACCTCGCGGAATTTGTCGCCTCGTAGTAGATCGCCTCAACCCAGCGGCCCCTGCCGCGCAGGATCTCCTTCAGCAGCCGCAGGCGGGAGACCGCCGCGAAATTGCACAGAACGGTGTTGTCGGGAAACCAATACCACGTCATGAGGTCAGGGGTGGCTCCTCTCCGGCTTGTTCTAGAGCCCGCCGGATGACGTCGCTGTCCACCCCGATGAGGTTCGCGAAGGGGCGAAGCGTCGCATTGCCGTCAAGGTATGCCTTGAAGGCATCACGGAGCAGGAGCTGCGGGAGACGAGGGCGGGAGGCGGCGTCGATCCACTCCGTGAACGCACCCAGCTCACCGACGAGCAGCGCCGCCTGCTCGGTGGTCATCCTGCGGAACCGTGCGCAGAGTTCCATGGAGAGCAGGCCAAGGTTGTGCAGACGCCATGCCAGCGCGCTCGGGGAAACCCACCAGCGGACGACGAGTCCGGCGAAGGCCTCCTCCGTCCACTCCAGGCCGCTCGCCTCGGCCTCCAGCAGCTCCTGGGGCAGGAGAAAAGCGGTGGCGAAGGCGTTGGCACGGATCTCGGAGGAATGCTTGCGGTGACGCGCGTCGTAGATGTCGGCGTCCATGAGCAGACCCTGGTCGTCTCCGGCCAAGACGTGTCCCAGCTCGTGGGCGAGGGTGAACCGCTGGCGGCTGGGAACGGCTGAAGTGCCGACGAGAATCAGCCACGACTGCTTCCTGCTGTAGGCGAGACCATCGAAACCGTTGGGCAGTTCGCTTATCGCCACGTCGATCCCGAAGACGTCCTCGATCAGATCGGCGAGGTCCCGCGTGTGGCTAGGGTCGGCTCCGGCCTTTCGCGCCCGGTCAAGCGCCCAGGCGGCGAGCTGTCGGCCCTGCTCGATCCACAGATCGTGAGTAGGTGGGGAGGGGGGAAGTACGGCGTGCTGCTCGTAGCCCAGAAAGGCGAGGTCGAGACGGAACTGCATGAGCCGATCGGCTTCCTCGATCGCTTTCTCGGCAGGCTCGGCCAACACGGGATCGGCCAGTACGGATGAGTGCCGTGCCGCCAGCGCTGGGGCGTCGTCGCGCCCGAGCAGCCAGTCGACGGTCACGCCGCCGACCTCGGCGATGCGCGCCAGGTCAAGTGACGTGAACCGCCGGACGCCCGACAGTGATTTGGACATCTTGGCGGGATCGAGGCCGACCAGGGCCGCGAACTCACCCTGACTCCGGCCGCTTCTCGCGATCAGCTGGCGGACACGCTGCACGATGACATCCCCGGACATGGCCTCACACTAAGCCTCAGTTGCGAAAATCGCAACAGAGTCATGGTGTGGTCAGACGGCGACTACGTGATCGAGGTAGGCGCGGAACTCGCGAACCCGGATGCTCGTTTCGTACGGCTTGAGCCGCTTGTCGAAGCGTTTGATGTGCTCGACGAGGCGCGGCGAGGTGAGCGTCGTGGCGCCGGATGTCGCGGCCCGGGCGTGGTCGAGGGCTTGTTCCAGCTCACCCCTGCTCAAGTAGGCTTCGGCGGCGTTCACGCGGTTGAGGTGCGAGGAGCGCGGACGGTATGTCGCGAATGCCTGCACGCTGTGTTCCAGCCGCTCAGCCGCGCGATCGTCGTCGCCGACCAAGTGCAGGATGATGCCGGCCTGGGCCGCCAGCTCCGGTTCATCGAACGCGTGCACCCACTGCGGATCACCGTCCCGCGCGCCTTGGGCGTGAGCGCGCTCGGCCTCCACGAGCAGCCGGGCGATCTGCTTTGCAGCATGCCTGTCACCGCTCTTGGCAGGGTTCGTCTTCAACGCCGTGGCCCGTGCCTCGCGGACAAGTAGAAGGGCCATGGCCTGAGGACTCGCCTGGCCACGGCGCCCTGCCTCGACCGCCGCCCTGGCCAGCAGGATCGCCTGCTCGGGCTTGTTCAGATGGATGGCCTGGTGGGCCATGGTCGACAGCACACGCGCCCCTGCGAGGGGATTGTCTGCGGCCTTGGCCAGCTTCAGAGCCTGGCCGTAGTAGTGCTGAGCCTGGCCGTGGCGCTCGATGTCGAAGGCCGTCCACCCGGCGAACAACGTCATCTCAGCCGCTGCCGTCAACAACGCCGCCCCTACCTTGTCGTCGTAGGTACCGCGAAGGAGCGGGGCCACCGTGGTGTTGAGGTAGTCGACCACCGCCGGGCGCACGAGGCCGCCACCGTACACGTAGTCGATCTGGGTGAACCGCTGCCGCATCTCCTCGATGCGCTGGACGTCGGAGAGGCCGACGGCGCGCCCGGTTCCTTGGTTGGCCGTGGAGTCCATGGAGGAGCCGTAGCTCCAAGCCGAAATCCAGCCGTTCAGCACGTCGGGTACGAAGGGCAGCGCGGCCAGCATGTGACGTCGTTGTAGGTCCAATTCGCTCCTCCACAACCTCTCGGCCGATTTGACTGTGGAAGCGAGCGACATGTCCGTAAAGTCCGGCCACGGCCAGAGCTCGGTGTCCACCGGTTCGGTGCTCTCTAACCAGCGCTCGATCTGCTCGGCGCTGACCCCGAACACCGCCGCCATCCGGGCCCGGTAGACCGGGCGGATCTCCTGGGTGCCCCGCTCCCACCGGCTCACCGTCGTCGGCGTCACCAGCAACGCCTCGGCGGCCTCCACCTGGGTCATGCCCAGCCGCTTACGCGCCCGCACCAGCTCGGGTCGGCCTCGCCCGCCTGTGGCCGCAGCCATGCCACCTCCAGGACTCACCGTTATCAGCCGACCACCTATTGTTAATAGATCAGCCAAAGCCCGGCGGGCGGACGGCGGAAACGCTCAGAAAACGACCAGCGCTTCTCCCCCTCTTTCGGCCGGTTCGAACGGCAGCCGGGCGCTCTACCCGGCCTCACCACGCCCCCGGTTACCTACCTGCCGTTACCGCCGATCAACGGAGCGTTTCCATATGGGTTCGATCAGTGACAACTCCCCGCAGGGCGGGGACGCGGGTGCCGGTCCCCGCTGGGCCGCCGCTTCCCTTTCCGCCGAGGCCGCACCGGGCGCCTTTGCGGCCACCTGCGGCCGGGTGCGGCTGCTCGCCAGGTCGCTCGACCCGGGCTGTGCCGCCCGGCAGGCCCGGACCGTGCTGGAGGGCATGCTGCGCGGGGCCGGGATCGATGAGGCGGCCGTGTTCGACGCCAAGCTGGCGGTCGCCGAGCTTGCGGGGAACGCCGAGCGGCACGCCGGCCCGCCGTACGAGCTGCGGGTCTACCTTGTCGAAGGCGTCCCGGTGTGGTGCGAGGTCATCGACGGGGATCCGGATCTGACCGCGGTCACGGCCGCACTGTGTCGCCCCCGCGCCGGGGAGGACGAGGAGCTGCTGGAAGGGGGCCGGGGGCTTCCGCTGGTACGGCGGCTCGCCGAGGGGCACTGCCGCGCCTACCCGGCGACGCCCTCGTGCGCGGGCACGCCGGGCAAGGCCGTGGGGTTCGCGTTGCCCACGCCGTCGGGGGTACGGCACGCCGGCCCGCCGTACCCGGTCCCGCAGGCCCGGCTGCCCTGACGGCGGCGGGCCGGTCAGGCCCCGGTCGCCGCCTCGGACCGGGGCCGGCCCGCGGTGATGCGGCGCAGCACGAGCTTGCGCAGCTCGGCGGCCCACAGCACCACGCTCGCCATCGCCGCGCAGACGAGCCACTGGTCGAGGGTGAGCGGGGCGGTGCCGAACGCGGCGTTGAGCACCGGCAGGTGGACCACGGCGATCTGCAGGACGAGGGACAGCGCGATCGCGCCCCACAGCCAGGGGTTGGCGAACAGGCGGTGGAACGCGCTCACCGTCTCGGACCGGGCGTTGAGCGCGTTGAAGAGCTGGGCGAGGACGAGCACGGTGAAGCCCGCGGTGCGCGCGTTGTCGAGCGGCCGGTCGCCCGCGATGAGCCCGCCCGGCAGGTACAGGTCGATGGTCAGCAGCGTCACCACCGCCATGACCAGGCCGATCAGGATCACCCCGGCCCACATGCGGGCGTCGATCACCCGGTCGCTGAGCGAGCGCGGCGGGCGGGCCATCACGTCCTCGGTCTCGGTGTCCACGCCCATGGCGAGGGCGGGGCCGCTGTCGGTGAGCAGGTTGATCCACAGGATCTGGGTGGCGAGCAGCGGCAGCACGATCGCGCCGTCGCCGTGCGACAGGCCGATCACGCCGGCGAGCACGACGCCGAGGAAGACCGTGAGCACCTCGCCCATGTTCGACGAGAGCAGGTACCGCAGGAACTTCTTGATGTTGTCGAAGATGCCGCGGCCCTCGCGGATCGCCCGGATGATCGTGGCGAAGTTGTCGTCCGCGAGGATCATGTTCGCGGCCTCCTTGGTGACCTCGGTGCCGGTACGGCCCATCGCGATGCCGATGTCCGCCGACTTCAGCGCCGGGGCGTCGTTCACCCCGTCGCCGGTCATCGCCACGACCTTGCGGTCCTCCTGCAGGGTGTCGACGATGCGCAGCTTGTGCTCGGGCGAGACCCGCGCGTACACCGACCGCTCGCGCACGGTACGGCGGAACGCCTCGTCGTCGAGCCGGTCGAGCTCGAGGCCGGAGACCGCGACCGCCTCGTGCGCGGCGATGCCGAGGTCGCGGGCGATGCGCGCCGCGGTACGCGGATGGTCGCCGGTGATCATCATGACCCGGACGCCCGCCCGCCGGGCCTCGGCGATCGCCTCGGCGGCCTCGGGCCGGGGCGGGTCGATGATGCCGACCATGCCGACGTACACCAGGTCCTGCTCGAGCGACTCGTCGATCGGGGACGGGGGTTCGTGCACGTCGAGCCGCCGGTACGCCACGGCGAGGGTGCGGAACGCCTCGCCGGACAGCCGCTCCACGTCGGCGACGATGCGCTCCCGCCAGGCGTCGTCGAGCTCCCGCTCCTCGTCGCCCACGCGGATCCTGGTGCAGCGGTGGAGCAGCACGTCCGGGGCGCCCTTGGTGACGATCGCGAGCCGGCCGGCGCGCTCGGCGTCGGCCTCCAGGCTCGACATCATCTTCCGCTCGGAGGTGAACGGGATGTGCGCCACCCGCCGGAACCGTCCGGTACGGCGCTCGCGGATGCCGAGCTTCACCTCGGCGACGAGGAACGCCGCCTCGGTCGGGTCGCCCTGGATCACCCATTCGCCGTTCTCCTCGCGCAGCACCGCGTCGCTCGCCAGGCTGCCGCCGCCGAGCACGTACGCGACCTCCCGCCACAGCGGGTCGTCCTCGCGCAGCGGCTCGCCGTCGCGCAGCACCTCGCCCTCGGGGCGGTAGCCGACGCCGGTGACCTCCACCTCGCCGGAGGCGGTCACCACGCGGCCGATGGTCATCTCGCCCTTGGTGAGCGTCCCGGTCTTGTCGGAGCAGACCACCGAGGCCGAGCCGAGCGTCTCCACCGAGGACAGCTTCTTGACGATCGCGTTGCGCCTGGCCATGCGCTGCACGCCGAGCGCGAGCACCACCGACAGGACCGTCGGCAGCCCCTCGGGCACGGCGGCGACGGCGAGGGAGACGCCGAGCAGCAGGGCGGTGACCACGTCGCGGACCGTCTCCACGCCGAAGAACAGGAAGATCGTGGCCATCACCACCACGGCGATCACGACCACCGCGATGCCGAGCATGCGCCCCACCCGGGCGATCTCCCGCTGCAGCGGGGTGGGGTCCTCGGGGGTGGCGTGCAGCAGCCCGGCGATCCTCCCCATCTGGGTGGCCATGCCGGTCGCGGTGACCACGGCCCGGCCGGACCCCTGGGTGACGGCGGTGCCGTTGAACACCATGTTCACCCGGTCCCCGAGCGCCACGACCTCGGGCAGCGTGCGGGCGTCCTTGAGCTCGGGCTCGCTCTCCCCGGTGAGCGACGCCTCGGACACCATCAGCGTGGCGGCCGAGAGCAGCCGCCCGTCCGCCGCGACCGTGTCCCCCTCGGCGAGCAGCATGACGTCCCCCGGCACCAGCTCCCGGGTGGGCACCCGCCGCTGCTCGCCGTCCCGCACCACGGTGGCGGTGGTCGCGGTCATGCGCTGCAGCGCCGCCACCGCGTTCTCCGCCCGCGCCTGCTGCACGTACCCGAGCAGGGCGTTCACCAGCACGATCGCGGCGATGACGATCGCGTCGAACGGCAGGCCGTCGCGGCCCTCGACGAGCCACGCCAGCAGCGAGATCACGATGGCCGCGAGCAGCAGGTAGACGAGCGGGTCGCGGAACTGCTCGAGGAACCTCAGCCATCTGGGCACCGGCTTGGCGGAGGCGATCTCGTTCGGCCCGTACTCGGCGAGCCGCCGGGCCGCCTCCTCGCTCGTCAGCCCTCGCTCCGGATCGGTCCGCATCCGCGCCACGACGACGGACGCGTCCTCCACTGAGGGGTCACGTTCGATCGCCACGTCCGTCATGGGGCTCCTTCCGGCGGTCGGCGAAGGTTCCTTCCCGGCCGCTCCTACCCGATCGCCACGGCCGTTTCCGCCGTCACGTCAAGGTGATCACGCATGGCCACCCGGGGGAAGGGCCGAAAGGCCGCATTCGCCCCGCTCCATCGGCCCTCCTGAGTGCCGCGGGCGGCCCTCTGATCCCGCTGTCGAGTAGCCGTTGGCCACCTGGCCACAGGGTCACAACTCTGCCGAGACGGCCACACCTCATTCGCCCCACTGGCCCCACACAAAAGTCGATTCTCCATTTCCCCAATAGTCGTATTTTTTGGACATCAAACCGATAATCGGAGATAAATCCACAATTTGGTCCAACTCAAGCGAAATCAAGGATCACCCTGACGGAAGATACGAGCCCGAGTAAGCTTTCACTTTGTTGCCGCCAATAATTCGGCAAAATTCACGCTCTGGCGATCACCGAGGAGACACCATGGCGACGGGTACATCCGGCGGCCTGCTCGACGAACGCGACAAGCACGCTCAGTCGATCTTCAAGCACGAGATCCTCCGGCGGTACATCCCGCTCTTCATTGCGATGCCGGGCAGCGCCGCTCCGGATCACCGCGTCGTCATCCTTGACGGCTTCGCCGGGAAAGGCAGGTATCCGGACGGTACGCCCGCCTCGGCGGAGCTCATTCTTCGGGCGATCAAGGGATTCCGGAACTCACGTAAGGTGACGGCCTACTTCTCCGAAAAGGACCGGAAGTCATACGCCGGACTCGCCCAGGTGGTCGACGAATACCGAGACGACGGCCTCGATGTCCACGCGCGGTACGGCAACGTCGACGATCATCTCGACGAGGTCGTGGCGGCGGCCACGGGAGTTCCCCTCTTCCTCTTCCTTGATCCATGCGGCGCCGGACTTCCGTTCGACCGGCTGCGCCAGGTGCTGGCCGGGTCCCGGCGGCGCCGAAAGCCGCCCACAGAGGTGCTGCTGAACTTCAGCGCCGACCTTTCCCGGAGAACCACCGGTCTGCTGAACAAGGACAAGGCCGCCGATCCTCGGTGGATGGACATCACCTGTGGTGGTTCGTGGTGGCGCTCCACTGCCGAGGAGGCGCTGAAAGGCCCCACCAAACGTGGCTTCGAGCCGGTGACCCATGCCGTCGCCAACGAGTACGCTCGGCGACTCGCGGCCGCGACCGCTTCCTTCCCGGTCACCGTTCCGGTACGGCGGAGGCTCCACCATCAGCCCATCTATCACCTGATCTTCCTTACCCGGAGCCCTTATGGTCTTTGGGTCTTCGCCGATGCGATCGGCGAGGCGCGGAAGGTGTACCTGCAGCACCTCGGCCGGCTGGAAGACGACGAACCGGATGTGCTTTTCACCCGGGAAGACGACATGAGCTGGCTGATGGAAAACGAGCACGAAAAGGCCGTCGCGGTCGTGGCCGCGAACATCCGTCGCCTGCTCGAGAGGAGAGGCGGACGGCCGTTCAAGCTCGTTGACGAGGTCGTGGCGGTCTTCGGTGAGGCCTACGGGTACGCCACGGAGGCCGCGGTGACCGAGGCCCTTCGCCGGCTCGAGAGCAACGGCGTGGTGACGGTCTCGAGGGACAGGCGGGTACGGGAACGTACGGTCGGCGCCGCGTTTCCCTTACGACCTCGCTCCGGCCAGTGACGGCATCTCGTCCCACAGGCGGCCGTCGAGTTCCCGTCCCCCTTCCTTCGGGGTTCGCCCTCCCCACTGCTTGAAGAAGAAGGGCACCCCTGCGGCCACGCACCTGTCCCGGAGCATGCTCACCCAGGCGGGGTCGAGGGGCCGGTGACCGGGACCGGACTCTCCTCCGGCGATCACCCAGTCGATCCCACTGAGGTCGAGGGACGGCAGAGGGCCGAGCAGCGGCTCACAAGAGAGGAAGCGGACACGGGCGGGAACCGTACGGAGATCGTCGACTCGGTAGAGCACATCGGCGTTCTCCACCGAAACCCCCATCCACAGGTTGTCCGGCCAGTCGAGCCTGTCGGCGATCTTCCGCAGCCGCGCGGATCGTTTGGTGAGGATCTGGTAGGTGTGCTGGGGCGTCTCTGCGATCACCTTGAACACCGCTCGGATGAAATCCAGCGGCACCTTTGCGTGGAAGAGGTCGCTCATCGAGTTGACGAAAACGAGCCGAGGCGTGCGCCAGCCGTACGGCTGGCGCAATACCGAGGGGTGCACGGTCAGGCCGAACCCCGGCCCTGATGTGCGCGGGTCACCGTCATTTTGGTACTTCTTCGCCCCCATGGCACGAAGGCGCTTGGCCAGCGCTAGAGCGTAACAATTGTCGCAACCCGCAGAAATTCGGTCGCAACCGGTCGTGGGATTCCACGTGACCTCGGTCCATTCGATGCCCGTGCGCTTGGCCATCATCGCCTCCCCGCCACTCGCGACCTCGTGGTCACGCCCTTAACAGTAGAGCAGCGGTGGATCTTGTCGCCGCCGATTCGCCATTGGCAAATCGGCTTTCCGTCGGCAGCCGCCGTGCCCGGCCGTACGCGACCATTCGGCCGATTCCGCCCTGGCCGCACGCCTGTACGCGGCCGGGTAGGGTGATCGCGGCCCTGTGAACCGGTTCCGGAGCGGAGGTCACCGTGCGTGCGTGGACGCGTCGGCAGTGGATCACGGCCGTGGCCGCATCGGCGGCGCTCGCCGTCGCGATCGGCCTGGTCACCGCGCTTATCCCGAATCCGCTGTTCACGCGGATGATCGAGGCCCCGTGGTGGAGCTATCCGGTATGGCTGGTCAGCGCGATCCTCTCCGGGCTGCTGATCGCCACGTACGTCGCGCCCGACGGCCGTCCCGAGCGGGAGCGCGAGGCGGCCCACGGCCGCCGGAGCGTCGTCGGCGCCGTGTTGTCGTTCTTCGCCGTGGGCTGCCCGACCTGCAACAAGATCGTCGTGCTCGCCCTGGGCACGAACGGGGCGATCACCTGGTTCGCGCCGCTGCAGCCCGTGCTGGCGGCCGGTTCGCTGGCACTGCTCGCCTGGGCGCTGCGGGCCCGGCTCCGGGCCGCGCAGGAGTGCCGCATACCCGTGGCCGATCGCGCGTGATCCCATCCGCGGGATGAGGCGGCGTCCTCCGGGCATGGGCGCGCCCTCCGGCGGACGCCGGAGGGCGCGATGCCGCGGGAGGCGGCCGACGGATGGTCGTGCCGGCCGGGCCGTCAGGCGGCGGTGACGTACGGCGGGTTGGGCGCGGACGCGTAGACGACCGCGGCGGTGGCGATCGCCTCGGTGGTGATGCGCAGGAGGCGCTGGTCGATGTTGCCGAGGCCGTCGCAGGCGCGGTGGTAGCAGGAGTCGTACGGCCGGCCGGCGGTGCCGCCGAACAGCTTGGCCTCCTCGGCGGTCTTCTTGTCGCCGGCGCCGGTGAAGAGGCCGCCGACCGGGATGCCCACCTGGCGGAACGGCGCGTAGTCCGAACGGTCGTTGAGGTCGGCCGTGCCGTACGGCTGGGCCTTCGCGTCGAAGTGGGCGCGGAAGAGGCGCTCGATCTCGGCGGAGCCCGGAGGCTGCGCGCCGGCCTTCGAGCGGCGGCCGTCGTAGATCTTGATGACCCCGTTCGGCGAGGCGATCATGTCGAAGTTGAGGTAGAGCCGGATGCGCTCGCGCTCCTCGTCGGACAGGGTCTGGACGTAGTAGGTCGAGCCGATGAGGCCGAGCTCCTCGGCGCCCCACCAGGCGAAGCGCAGGCGGTTCGCGGTCTTCTTGCCGCCGAGGGCCTCGGCGACGGCGAGCACGGCGGCGCTGCCGGAGGCGTTGTCGTTCATCCCCGGGCCCTCGGGGACCGAGTCGAGGTGGGCGCCGAGCATGACGACCTTGTCCGCGTCCCCGTGGCGGGACTCGGCGATGACGTTGTGCGTGGTACGGGTCTCGGAGACCGTCTTCGTCGCCACCCGCACGACGGGGCGGTCGGCGGTGGCGAGGTCCTTGCCGATGTCGTAGCTGGTGCCGACCACCGGGATGGTGATGCCCGGGGCCTTGAGGCTGCCGCGCAGCACCCCGGTGCGGTCGGGCCGCCCCTCGTTGAAGATGATGACCGCGGCGGCGCCCGCGGCCTGCGCGTTCGCCGCCTTGACCGCGAACTCGCAGGTGCCGCGCTGGACGAGGGCGATCGCGCCGCGCGGGAAGCCGGTGAAGTCGGAGGCCTCACAGCCGGACGTGGAAGAGGTCTCCGCCGCGGGCGGCACGGTGACGTCGACCGGGTGCACCGGGGCGGTGACGTCCCCGGAGCCCGAGTACACCATCGTCGCGAAGTCACCGGCGTCGGCGTCACCGTCGCGGGGCGCGGGGGTGTAGGTGACGCGCTCCGGGCTGATCTGTTCCAGGACGGGGGTGGCCCGCTCCTCGTAGTAGCCGAAGGTGAACGGCTGGAGGGTCACCCGGTATCCGGCCCGGCGGAGCCGGTTGGCGACGTAGTCGCGGGAGGCGTTGTAGCCGGGGGTGCCCGCGGCGCGGTTGCCGCCGTTGGCCGTGGCGATGCGGTACAGCGCCTTGAGGTGCTCGTTCACCCGGCCCACGTCGACCGATCCGACGAGCGCGCGCTGCTCGGCGGTGAGCCGCAGGCCGGACGGCACCGCCGGGGCCGGGCCGGACGGCGTGGCGGTGGGCGGGGTCGGGGCCGGGCTCGGGGTACGGCCGGCCGCCGCGGCCGGCGGCGTCTCCGCCGGTGTCTCCGCCGGCGTGACCGACGGCGTGGCGGACGGCGTGGGCCGGCCGCCCGCGGCGGGGACGGGATCCGGTGGTGCGGCGGACGCCGACCGAGCGGCGAGAGATGCGGTCAGGGCGACCGCGGCGCTCGCGGCGAGGGCGAGCGCGCGGGCCAAACCGGGATGGGCGGGCATCCAGGGCTCCTTCGAAACCGATCACGACAAAGGGCTGTGCACAGGCGACCGGCGGGGCCGGCGGAAGCGCTCGCGACGGGCGGCGGCCGCCATGCCGTACCGGCCGTTCCGAAGAGCGCCCATTCCCTGAAGATCGTTTATGGAATGTCCCGGGACGGGGATGGTTGCGTAAAAGACGCGCCAACGGTTCGCCTATCTGGCGTTTTGTCCCCTAAACGCTGTTGATGCGCTTGGTCGCGCTTCTGCCGTAAGTGATCGAAGCACCGATACATCCTGCGGACATCACCGCTGAAGGTGGATGGATCGGCAAAGGAAGCAAGCAGGCGCCAGATCTGTGACCAAGGGTGCGGTCACTATCAGCATCACACGCTTACTCACCGTCACGTCTGGTCATAGATAGGGCGTTGCGCCAAGAGGTGCGACGTTGCGCCGATGCCGAGACAAGGGGCGCGTGATGACTGAAACCGTGACCGACACCCCGGTGAAGGAGGTCCACATCCTCTGGACCTCCGAGGGGATGAGCTGCGACGGGGACACCGTCTCCGTGACGGCCGCAGGGCTGCCGAGCCTCGAGGACGTGCTGCTCGGCCTGGTTCCGGGGCTGCCCAAGGTGCACCTGCACAACAAGGTGCTCGCCAAGGAGACCGGCGGCGACTTCATGGCCGCGTTCCACAAGGCCGCCGCGGGCGAGCTCGACCCGTTCGTGCTCGTGGTGGAGGGGTCGATCCCCAACGAGAAGATCAACGGTGAGGGGTTCTGGAGCTCGATGGGCAACGACCCGGTCACCGGGCAGCCCATCACCGTCAACCAGTGGATCGACCGGCTCGCGCCCAGGGCGTGGGCGGTGGTCGCGATCGGCACCTGCGCCACGTACGGCGGGATCCACGCGATGGCGGGCAACCCCACCGGGTGCATGGGACTCGCCGACTATCTCGGCTGGGACTTCCGCTCCGCGGGCGGGCTGCCCATCGTCAACGTGCCCGGCTGCCCGGTGCAGCCCGACAACTTCATGGAGACCCTCACCTGGCTGCTCTACCAGGCCGCCGGCCGGGCGCCCATGATCCCGCTCGACAAGCAGCTCCGGCCGACCTGGCTGTTCGGCAAGACCGTGCACGAGGGCTGCGACCGGGCGGGCTACTACGAGCAGGGCGACTTCGCCATGGACTACAACTCGCCCAAGTGCCAGGTGAAGATCGGCTGCTGGGGCCCGGTGGTCAACTGCAACGTGCCCAAGCGCGGCTGGATGGCGGGCATCGGCGGCTGCCCGAACGTGGGCGGGATCTGCATCGGCTGCACCATGCCGGGCTTCCCGGACAAGTTCATGCCGTTCATGGACCAGCCGCCCGGCGCATCGATCTCGTCGGCGCTCACCGGGGCGTACGGCGTGGTGGTCCGCAAGCTGCGCAACATCACCAACAAGACGGTGAACACCGAGCCGAAGTGGCATCACAACCGGCCCGAGCTCACCAGCGGCTACCAGCCGGCGCGCAACGGCGGCCGGGCCAAGCGGCGGGGCTACTGACGGCATCGAGGGCACTGAGGGCTACGCAACGGCCGGGCTGGTAATCGGCCGGGCATCGCAAACAGGTCGGGCATCAGGAAGGGGACGAAGGTGGCAGTCCGGTCGACCAAGCCGCAGGAGACGCGGCAGCTGGTCGAGATGTCGTGGGACCCGATCACCCGGATCATCGGCAACCTGGGGATCTACACGAAGATCGACTTCGCCAACCGCGAGGTGGTGGAGTGCAAGAGCACCTCCTCGCTGTTTCGCGGCTACAGCGTGTTCATGCGGGGCAAGGACCCGCGGGACGCGCACTTCATCACGAGCCGAATCTGTGGCATCTGCGGCGACAACCATGCCACCTGCTCGGTCTACGCGCAGAACATGGCGTACGGCATCAAGCCCCCGCCGCTCGCCGAGTGGATCATCAACCTCGGCGAGGCCGCCGAGTACATGTTCGACCACACCCTGTTCCAGGACAACCTCGTCTTCGTCGACTACTGCGAGCAGGTGGTGAAGGAGACGAACCCGAGCCTGCTCCGCCGTGCCGAGAACACCGAGGCGCCGCACGCGAACGTGCACGGGTACCGCACGATCGCCGACATCATGCGGGCGTACAACCCCTTCACCGGGCAGGTCTACAAGGAGGCGCTCCAGATGAGCCGCCTCACCCGGGAGATGTTCTGCCTCATGGAGGGGCGGCACGTGCACCCCTCCACGCTCTATCCCGGCGGCGTCGGCACGATGCCCAGCCCGCAGCTGTTCACCGACTACCTCGCCCGGCTGCTCAAGGTCCTCGACTTCGTCAAGAAGCTCGTCCCGCTCAACGACGACGTGTTCGACTTCTTCTACGAGGCGCTGCCCGGCTACGAGGAGGTCGGCCGCCGCCGGGTGCTGCTCGGCTGCTGGGGCTCGTTCCAGGACCCGAACGTCGTCGACTACGACTACCGGACCATGAGCGAGTGGGGCCGGTCGATGTTCGTCACGCCCGGCATCGTCGTCGACGGCCGGCTCATCACCACCGACCTCGTCGACATCAACCTCGGCATGCGCATCCTGCTGGGCAGCTCGTACTACGACGACTGGGAGGGCGAGGAGGTCTTCGTCAGCCACGACCCGCTCGGCAACCCGGTCGACCCGCGCCACCCGTGGAACCAGACCACGCTGCCCCGGCCGCAGAAGCGCGACCTCAACGGCGGCAAGTACAGCTGGGTGATGAGCCCGCGCTGGTACCACGCGGACACCGGCGAGCACCTCGCGCTCGACACCGGCGGCGGCCCGCTCGCCCGGCTGTGGGCGACCGCGCTCGCCGGGTACGTCGACACCGGGTACGTGCGCGCCACCGGCGACGGCGTGGAGATCAACCTGCCGAAGAGCGCCGAGTTCCCGGAGACCCGGTTCGAGTGGAAGATCCCCAAGTGGGCGAACACCATCGAGCGCAACCGGGCCCGCAGCTACTTCATCGCCTACTCGGCGGCGATGGCGTTCCACTTCCTCGACCAGGCGATGAACGAGGTGCGGGCCGGCCGTACCAAGGTGTTCACCGACTTCGAGGTGCCCGACGAGGCGATCGGCTGCGGCTTCCACGAGGCGGTGCGCGGCGTGCTCTCCCACCACCTGGTGATCCGCGACGGCAAGATCGCCAACTACCACCCGTACCCGCCGACGCCGTGGAACGCGAGCCCGCGCGACAGCTACGGCACGCCGGGGCCGTACGAGGACGCGGTGCAGGGCATGCACCTGTTCGAGGAGAACGGCCCGGACGACTTCAAGGGCATCGACATCATGCGCACGGTGCGCAGCTTCGACCCGTGCCTGCCGTGCGGCGTGCACATGTACCTCGGCGGCGGCCGGGTCATCAAGAAGGTGCACTCGCCCACTCTCGGCGCGAGCCTGGGCGGGTAACGCGATGGCGCTCACCCACGAGGAGGCCGCCGAGCGGGTCCGCCGCGTCGACGAGCTGCTCGACCGGGTCGGCGAGCTGCCCGACCCGGAGCCGGCCCTCGAGCTGGTCCGGGCGCTGCTCGACCTGTACGGCGAGGCGCTCGAGCGCATCCTCGCCGCCGCCGACGACCGGCTGGCCGCCCGGCTCGCCGACGACGACCTCGTCTCCCACCTGCTGCTGCTGCACGACCTCCACCCGCTGGAGGCGGCCGAGCGGGTGCGCCGCGCGGTACGGCGGGCGGGCGTGCCCGCCGAGGACGTCGAGGTGGACGGCGACGTGGCCCGGGTACGGCTGCGCCGCGGCGGCTGCGGCGGGGGCGGCGACGCGGCCGCCGTCGTGGAGGAGGCCATCCGGAACGCGGCGCCGGAGATCGCCCGCGTCGAGGTGGCGGAGGCCCCTCCGCCGCCCGTGATGATCCCCGTGGACACGCTGCGCCGTACCCGGACGGGCGCGGGGACGTGAGCCGGATGGCGGGGCTGCGCGAGCTGATCCGGGAGGGACGGCGGGCCGGTCGGCCCGCCGGGCCGGAGGAGCGGTGCGAGCTGTGCGCCGCGCCGGTCGGCGACGGCCACCGGCACCTGCTCGACCGGCGGGACGGCGTGCCGCGCTGCGCCTGCGCGGCGTGCGCGGTGCTGTTCGCCAACGCGTCCGGCAACCGGTACGCGCTCATCCCGGACCGGCGGCTGTACCTGCCGGACTTCAGGCTCGACGACGCCGTCTGGGCGGCGCTCGCGGTCCCGGTGCGGGTGCTGTTCGCCTACCGGGACTCGGCGGCCGGGCGGGCCGTGGCCCGCTACCCGAGCCCGGCGGGCGCGGTGGAGGCGCCGCTCGAGCCGGAGCTGTGGGAGGGGCTGGAGCAGGCCAACCCGGTGCTGCGCGACCTCGCCCCGGACGTGGAGGCGCTGCTGGTGGACCGCAGGAGGGACGCGGCGCACGGCCACTGGATCGTGCCGATCGACGACTGCCACCGGCTTGTCGCGGTACTGCGTACCCGGTGGAAGGGCCTCGCCGGCGGCCCCGAGGTGTGGGCCGCGGTCACCGCGTTCTTCGACGAGCTGCGCGAGCGGGCGCAGCGCGCGTCCGCCCGCTCATCGAAAGGAGCACAGGCATGACCGTGCGACAACAGGAACGGCGGAGGGCCGAGCAGACCGGCAACATCATCGTCGGCCGCCCGGACACCACCATCGACGCGCCCGCGCACACCAAGGGCGTGAACCAGGGCAACCTGCCCGGCCACTACGAGCGGCAGATCGGGCACCTGCTCGACGGGCGGTCCACCGCGGCCCGGTCCACCGGGATCAACGCCGCGGACCGCGACCCGATCGACCCGAGCAGCCCGAACCTCTCCCCGCCATGACCGGCATGGCGGGACCGCCCACGCTGCGCTTCGCCGTCGAGGACGCCTCGGCGGCGGAGTGCGCGGCCGTACCGACCGTGCGGTTCGCGCTGCGGATCGAGAACGCCGGCGACGCGCCGGTGCAGTGCGTGGCGCTCAACACCCAGATCCGCATCGCCACGACCCGCCGGACGTACGACCAGGAGACCCGGCGGCGGCTCACCGAGGTGTTCGGCGCCGGCGAGGACTGGACCCGGGCGCTCGGCAGCCTGCTGTGGGTGCGTACGGCCACGCAGGTGGCGGCGTTCGACCACGTGACCGTGGCGCACCTCGACGTCGCGTGCACCTACGACTTCGAGGTGGCGGTGGCCAAGTACTTCCACGCGCTGCGCGACGGCGAGGTGCCGCTGGAGTTCCAGTTCAGCGGCACGGTCTTCTACCTCGACGACGGCGACCTGCTGCGCGCCGCGCGCATCCCGTGGGACGCCGAGGCGACGTACCGCATGCCGGTTCGGGTGTGGCACGAGGTGATGGAACGGCACTTCCCGCGCGCCGCGTGGCTGCGCCTCGACCGGGACGTGTTCGACCTGCTCTACGCCTACCGGGTACGGCACACGCTCGGCACCTGGGAGCGGACGGTGACGGCGCTGCTCGCCGCGGCCGGGGAGCCGGTGCGCGAGGCGGCGCGACGAGGATCGGGAGGAAACGGTGACTGACCGGATGGACCTGGCGGATCCGGAGACGGATGCGCCCGGCCCGATGGACCACGGCCGGATGGACCACGGTGAGATGGACGCCGTGGCGCAGGTGGCCCGCGCCGTGCTGTACGAGGGCTACCTGCTGTGGCCGTACCGCGCGTCCGCGCTGAAGAACACGCGGCGGTGGACCCTCGGCGGGGTGTACCCGCCCGCGTGCGCCGCGACCGGGGACTCGTCGCTCATGCGCACCCAGGTGCTCGTCGAGGCCGATCCGGGCGACACCGTCGACGTACGGCTGTGCTACCTGCACACGGTCACCCTCGAGGTGGCCCGCCTCGACGGCGACGAGCTCGTGCCGGTCCCCGAGCTCGCCGTCGGCGGGCGGCGGCACCGGCCCCGCGAGGAGGCCACCGAACGGCGGGTGGCCGCCACCGGGCTCGACCTGATGGACCTGACCCGGCGGCCGGTGGTGCTCGACATCGAGGTGCCCGACGGCCGGGACGTGGAGTGGCCGACCGGGCCGGACGGGCGGCGCGCGGGCGCGCTCACCCGGTCCTGGCGGGCGCTGCGCGGCCGGATGGAGATCCGGGCCGAGCGCCTCGCCGCCCCGGGGCCGCTGGAGCGCGGGTCGCTGCTGCGGCTCACCGTCACCGTGGAGAACACCAGCGACTGGGCGGGCGGCAGCCGCAGTGAGGCGATGCGGTACACGTTCGCCTCGGCGCACACGATCCTGCACTCGCCGGGTGCGCTGTTCGTCTCCCTGACCGACCCGCCGGAGCCGCTGCGCGCGCACGCCGAGGCGTGCGAGAACGTCGGCGCCTGGCCGGTGCTCGCGGGCGAAGAGGGGAACCGGCACACCGTGCTGTCGTCGCCGATCATCCTCTACGACCACCCGAAGGTCGCGCCGGAGAGCCCGGGGGACCTGTTCGACGCCACCGAGATCGACCAGCTGCTCACCCACAGCATCCTCGCGCTCACCGACGAGGAGTGGCAGGAGATCCGCGAGGGCGACCCGAAGGGCGCGGAGATCCTCGAGCGGTGCGTCTCGCTCCCGCCCGAGCGGCTGATGCGGCTGTACGGCGCGACGCGCGAGTTCCGGCCGCTCGGCGAGGCGGCGGAGGCGGGCCGATGAACCCGGCCGGGGACTTCTGGGCGCTCATGGAGCGCCGCGGGCCGCGCACCGTGGTGGTCGACGGCGTGTCCGTGGGCGCGGGCAGCCGGGTACGGCTGCGCCCGCGCGGCCGGGGGGACGTGCTCGACGCGGCGCTCGCCGGCCGGGAGGCGGTGGTGGAGCGGGTCGAGCAGGACGAGACCGGCGCCATCCAGCTCGCGGTCACCCTGGTCGACGACCCGGGCCGCGACCTGGGCGAGGCCGGGCTGCCCGGGCACCGGTTCTTCTACACGCCGGCCGAGGTGGAGCCGCTCGGCGACGCCGCGGAGGCGGTGCGGGTGCTGGTGGCCGGGGTCGGCAACGTGTTCCTCGGCGACGACGGCTTCGGCGTGGAGGTGGCCCGGCTGCTCGCGGAGCGGCCGCTGCCCGCCGGGGTCGACGTGGTGGACTTCGGCATCCGCGGCATGGACCTCGTCTACGCGCTGCACCGCGGCTACGCGGGCGTGATCTTCGTGGACGCGGCGCCGCGGGGCGAGCCGCCCGGCACGCTCACCGTGCTCGAGGTGGACCCGAAGGCGCCCGGCGAGCAGGGCGTGGTCACGGTGGAGACCCACGGCATGGACCCGGTCCGGGTGCTGCGGCTCGCCGCCGAGCTCGGCGAGGTGCCGCGGCGGGTGCTCGTGCTCGCCTGCGAGCCCGCCCGCGTGCCGTCGGGCGGCCCGGACGAGGAGGTGGTCGCCGAGCTGAGCGAGCCGGTGCGCGCGGCGCTCGGCCGGGCCGTGGACCTCGCGGTCGAGCTCGCCACCGGGATCATCACCGAGTTCTCCGGCTCGGACGGCACGGCGGACGCGCAGGCCGCGCGGGCCGCCGAGGCCCCGGAGCCTGAGTTCGATCACATCTAGAGGACACCTGGAGGGGGTGGCATGTCATGCGGAAGAGGCACGTGGCGGCGCTGCTCGCGCTCTGCGCGGTGACCGGCATGGTCGTGGCGCAGTGGCCGGAGATCAAGCGGTACGTGAAGATGAAGAGGATGTAGCCGGCGCATGCATGAGATCGGACTGTGTGAGGGGCTCGTCGACCTGATCGGGAAGCAGGCCGAGGGGCGGCGGGTGACCGGGGTGAAGGTCCGCATCGGCGCCCGGCACGCCGTGGTCGACGAGGCGTTCGACCAGGCCTTCGCCCTCGCCGCCGCGGACACCGTCGCGGAAGGGGCCCGGCTCGACGTGGTGATCACGCCGGTGACCCTGCTGTGCCGCGGCTGCGGGCGGGTGTCGGACAGCCTGGACGTGCTCGCCGAGTGCCCGGGCTGCGGCGGCGACAACGTGGAGTACCAGGGCGGCGACGAGCTCGTCCTGGAATCGCTCACCTTCGCGGAGGAGGACCGGTGTGCTTCGGCCTCCCCGGCCGGCTGATCGAGGCCGCCGACGCCGACACGGGCCTCGCCCTCGTCGACGTCGGCGGCCGACCGCGCCCCGTCAACATGGCGCTGCTCGCCGCGGACCCGCCCGGCCCCGGCGACTGGGTGCTCGTCCACGCCGGGTTCGCGCTCTCCCGGCTCGCCGAGGATGACGCGCGGGCCGTACTCGACCTGATGGCGTCCGTCGACGACGGCGACCTCGTGCCCGCCGACGCCGACCTCCCGGACTGGGCACGCACCGCCGATCCGGCCGCCTCCTGACCACTCGGCACGAGGCGTTTCCGGACGACCGATAACACGGGCGAACGGACGTGTCGCACTCGTCACCGGCGGCGCCGCGATCACCCCTCTGACCGGGGATGACGCGGTGCCGCCGACGTCGTTTCCGCGCCGGGCGGGCACTCTTCCTGATGGCGGTGGCGCGACGCCCGGCCGTTTCGGACGACTGATACGACGGCCGGGCGCGCGGGCGGCTCCGGTACGCGTGCGGACGAGGTTGACAAGGGACCATACTTCGGGTTCGGCATCCTTGATCCCTTTGTCCGCACTCCGGAGTCCCCCGTGCGCTTCCGTCCTCTCTTAGGTGCGACGATCGTCGCCGCGCTCGCGTGCCTCTCCTCGGCCCCCGCCACCGCCCAGGTACGGCACAGCCCGGGCGACGGCGGCACCGACGTCGTCCAGTACACGTGCGAGACGTCCGGCATCCCCCAGACCGCCTGGGTACGGGTCGAGCTGACCATGCCCACCGACGCCCGTGCGGGCACGCAGCTCGTGATCGGCTGGAAGGGCGCCTACGACGGTCCTCCGCTCACCGCGCCGGAGACCGGTCTCACCGGGGCCAAGCTGTACGCGTACGCGTCGATCAGCGGCATACCCGGATTCACCTCCGCGACCGGCGTCGCCGACCTGCCGAACATCCCGGCCAACGACAGCATCCCGCTGCCGCAGGGAACCGTCGAGCTGAGGTCCACCCCGAACTCCGCGGGCACCGCGACGGTGAAGCCGGGTGCGATCAACATCGGGCCCTCGCCCACCGAGCCGGTGATCAAGTGCGAGGTGTTCAACCCGGACGCGCTGCGTGCCTACAGCCTGACGGTCGGCGGCGGCGCAGGTGACGCCGCGCCGTCCACCACCCCGACCGCCTCGTCCCCGGCACCGAGCGCCTCGTCGCCGGCGCCGAGCGCCTCGGCAACGAGCGAGTCCGGTACCCCGACCCCCAGCAGCTCCCCCACCGAGACGGCCACGACCGGCGGCACCACCGGCACGAGCAACCGGGTGGTCCGCACCCCGGTCGGCTCGGTCGCGACCGGAGGGGGCGGCGAGGCCGGGCCGGACGCCCGGCTCATCGTGCTCGGCGGGCTGCTGCTGACCGCCGCGGGCACCGGCGGCCTGTTCTGGCGGCGGGTCCGGCCGCGCCGTACCTGACGCGCCGCACGGCCGTACCCGAGACCGGGGATGTCCCCGGCGCCGGACCCGCGAACGGCGCCGGGGACGGCCTCGGGGACCCCGGTCAGCCGGCCACGGCCTGCGGCTCCCCCGCCTCCAGGCGCGGGATCGCGGCGACCAGGCCGACCGTGTAGGGGTGGCGCGGGCGGTGGAACACCTCGTCCACGTCGCCCTCCTCCACGACGCGGCCGTCCTTCATCACCAGCACCCGGTCGCTGAGGTGATGGACGACGCCGAGGTCGTGCGAGATGAACAGCAGCGCGGTGCCCTCGGACGCCTGGATGTCCGCGAGCAGGTCGAGCACCTGCGCCTGCACCGACACGTCCAGCGCGGAGACCGGCTCGTCGCAGACGAGCACGTCCGGCCGGGGGCCGAGGGCGCGGGCGATCGCGACCCGCTGGCGCTGCCCGCCGGACAGCTCGCGGGGCCGCCGCCCGGCCGTCTCCGCGGGCAGGCCCACCCGTTCCAGCAGCTCGGCCACCCGGGCCCGGCGCTCGGCCGCGGGGAGGTCGCGCAGCGGCTCGGCGATGATGCGGCCCACGGTGTACCGCGGGTCGAACGAGTCGAGCGGGTTCTGCGAGATGAGCTGGATGCGCGACCGCAGCGGGCGGCGCTCCCGCTCGCGCACCCCGCTCCACGCCCGGCCGTGCAGCCGTACCTCGCCGCGGATCGGGTCGTGCAGGCCGAGCACGATCCGGGCGACCGTGGTCTTGCCCGACCCGGACTCGCCGACCAGGCCCAGCGTCTCGCCCTTGTGCAGGCGGAACGACACGTCCTCGACCACGGTGCGCGAGCCGTACCCGGCGGTGAGGCCGGTCGCCTCCAGCACGGTGACCGAGCGGTCGACGGTACGCGGCGGGGCGGGCGGGCGCTCCGGCTCCGGGCTCGACAGCCGGGTGCCGCGGCTCGCCGCCGACGGCACGGCCGCGAGCAGCAGCCGCGTGTACGGGTGGGTCGGGGCGGACAGCACGCGGCGGGCGGGCCCCTCCTCGACCACGACCCCGTCCCGCATCACCAGGATGCGGTCGGCGACCGAGGCGACCACGGCGAGGTCGTGGCTGATCAGCAGCAGCGCGGCCCCGGCGGCCTTGCGCTCGCCGAGCAGCCGCAGCACCTGCGCCTGCACGGTGACGTCGAGCGCGGTGGTCGGCTCGTCCGCGATGATCAGCCGCGGGTCGGCGGCGATCGCCGAGGCGATCAGCGCGCGCTGCCGCAGCCCGCCGGAGAGCTGGAACGGCCGCTGCCGGGCGCGCAGCCGCGGCTCGGGCACGCCCACCGCGGCGAGCAGCTCCTCGGCCCGGGCGGCGCGCCCACGCCGCGGCACCACGTCGTGTACGGCGAGCACCTCGGCGATCTCGGCGCCCACGGTGCGCAGCGGGTCGAGCGAGACGAGCGCGTCCTGCACCACGAGCCCGGCGAACCGGCCGCGGACCGCCCGCCAGTCCCGGTCGGTGAACCGCAGCGCGTCCCGGCCGTCGACGGTGAAGCCGTCCGCGCTCACCTGCGCGCCGGGCCCGGCGAGGCCGAGCAGCGACCGGGCGGTCACGCTCTTGCCCGACCCGGACTCGCCGACGATCGCGACGCACTCGCCCGGGTGGATGGCGAGCGACACGCCCCGCACCGCGTCGACCCCCGCCTTGGGGAAGCTCACCCGCAGGTTCGTCACGGACACCAGCGGGGCGTCGCCGCCGGGTTCGGCCGGGCGCACGGCGGCGGTGGCGGTCGTCTCGGTCATACCGGCCCTCCCTTCCACGCAGGGCGGGACGACCGCGTCGGCCGTACGGCGGGGGCCGGGTGCACGCGAGGGATGAGAGGGGTCACTGTCGCTCCTTTCCCGGGGTGCGGGCAGGCCGGAGGTGCGGGCGGCCGGTCATGTGTCCCGGCCCTCGAAGCGGTAGCGCAGCACCCGCCCGGCCGCGGTGAGGCTCACCACGGTGACCGCGACCGCTGCGGCCGGGAACACCGCCTGCCACCAGGCCACCCGCATGTAGTTGCGGGCCTCGGAGAGCATCGCCCCCCACTCCGGCGCGGGCGGCTGCGGGCCCATGCCGAGGAAGCTGAGCGCGGAGGCCGCGATGATCGACTGCGCGAGCACGATCGTGGCGAGCACGAGCACCGGGCCGAGCACGTTCGGCAGCACGTGCCGCACGACCAGCACCGGGCCGGGCAGGCCGAAGGTGACCGCCTGCTCGACGTATCCGGCCCGCCGTACCACGAAGGTCTGGGCGCGGACCACGCGGGCGAGGTTGGGGATCTGGGCGATGCCGATCGCGAAGATCACGTTGGCGGTGCCGGGGCCGGTGATCGCGATGACGAGCAGGGCGAGCAGCAGCTCGGGGAAGGTGGCGAGCACGTCGAACGAGCGGGCGAGCACCTCGTCGAGCCACTTGGGCGCGAGCCCGGCGGCGAGCCCGAGCAGCACGCCGACCGCGGCGGCGAGCCCGGTGGCCGCCACGCCGATGCTGAGCGAGTGCCGGGCGCCGTGCACCACCCGGGAGAACACGTCCCGGCCGAGGTGGTCGGTGCCGAACCAGTGCGCGGTGCTCGGCCCCTCGAGCGCGTGCAGCGGGTCCGCGGCGAGCGGGTCGGTCCCGGTGAGCAGGCCGGGCGCGACCACGGCCACCGCGATCACGGCGAACACCGCCCCCGGCAGCGCGAGCCGGTACGCGTACGGGCGGGTCGGGCGCAGGGTGACCTGGGCCATCACGAGCTCCTCAGGCGCGGGTCGATGACGCGGTAGAGCAGGTCGAGCACGGTGCTCACGGTGACGAACACCACCGCCGACAGGATCACCACGGCCATCACCACCGGCATGTCGCCGCCGGTGACCGCCTGCAGCACCACCCGCCCGATGCCGGGCCGGCCGTACACCGCCTCGGTGATGATCGCCTGGGTGAGCAGCTGGGCGACGAACCAGCCGACGAGCGTGGCGCCCGGCAGCATCGCGTGCCGCAGCGCGTGCCGGGCGACGAGGGCGCGTTCGGTGAGGCCGCGGGCCCGTGCGGTGGTGGCGAACGGCTGCTCCAGCGCCTTCTCCAGGCCCTCGCGCAGCACCTGGCCGAGCACGCCCGCCGCGGGCAGCGCGAGGGTGAGCGCGGGCAGCACCAGCGACCTCCACCCTTCGTCGCCGGAGACCGGGAACCAGCCGAGGCTGAACGAGAAGACCGACAGCAGCACGATGCCGATGACGAACGTCGGCACCGACACCGCGAGCAGCTCCACCCCGGAGACCGCCCGGCGCGCCCACGGCCCCCGCCCGGCGGTCACCAGCGCGATCAGTACGGCGAGCACGATCGCGGTGGCCGCGGCGGCGACCGCGAGCCGGGCGCTCGGCCCGATCTGCTCGGCGAGGATGTCGCCGACGCCGCGCTGGAGCTGGTAGGAGCGGCCGAGGTCGCCCTGGAGCAGCCGGCCCAGGTAGGCGAGGTACTGCACGATCTCCGGCCGGTCGAGGCCCCACTCGCGGATGATCGAGGCGCGGATCTCCGGGGTGTCCGGACCGTCGCCGATGAGGATGTCGACGGTGTCCCCGGGCGCGGCGAGCAGCGCGAGGTAGGCGGTGGTGGCCGCGGCCCAGATCACCACGATGCCGGAGCCGATCCGGCGGGCCATCGCGCGCAGCAGCCCGCGGGCCCGGGCGGGCCGGGTGGAGGGCCGCCCGCTCGTCTCTGGGAGCGGTGGGGCCGGACGAGCGGGCGGAGTCCGCCCGGCGGCCACCGGGGTGCCGCCGGTGGCCGCCGATCCGCCTGCGGAGGTGGCGCTCACCGCGCGCCTCCGGAGTTCGGCACTGTCGTCACTCCTTGCATTGCGGTACGGCGGGGCTCAGGTGCCGATCCGCACCTCGTAGGCGCTCTTCGGGGTGCCGGACCCGGGGTCGAAGCCGAGCCCGTGCACGCCGGAGCGGGCCGCGATCTGGTCGGCCGGGACGTAGATCGGGAACACGATGGCGTGCTCGCTCACCACGGCCCGCTGCACCTTGGCGTAGAGCTCCTTGCGCCTGGCCTGGTCGGAGGTGGCCGAGGCCTCGGCGAGCCACTTGTCGATCTTGGGGTCGGTGAACCGGGTGCGGTTGATCGGCGCGTTCTTCGGCAGGATGAGGTTGAGCGCCGCGCCCGCGTCCGAGTCGCCGCGCGAGTTCTCGAAGACCTCGTACTCGTTCTCCTCGGTCGCCTGCTGCGCGGTGCCCTGGTCGACGATCTTGACCTGGAAGTCGATGCCGGCGTTCTGCTTCACCTGCGCCTGGATCGCCTGGGCGAGGATGTCGCGGCGGTCCCGGACGAACGGCGCCGAGGCCACGGTGCGCACGGTGAGCCGCTTGCCGTCCTTGGTGCGGTAGCCCTCCGCGTCCCGGCCGGTCCAGCCCGCCTCGTCGAGCAGCCGGTTCGCCTTGGCGATGTCGCCGCCGTACGTGCGCTCCAGCGAGGGGTCGTAGAACGGGCTCGCCTGGCCGATGATGCTCCACGCCCGGGTCGCGGTGCCCTGGTAGACCGACCGCAGCACCGCGTCGAGGTCGACGGCCTCGCGGAACGCCTCGCGTACCCGCTTGTCGTCGAACGGCGGCCGGGAGACGTTGAAGTAGTAGGAGAACGCGGTGCCGGAGTTGAGCGCGGTCTGCAGGGTGAGGCCCGGGTCCTTCTCGATGAGCCTCACCTCGGTGGCGGGCACGCCCTCGATCACGTCCACCTGGCCGGAGGTGAGCGCGCCCACCCGGACCGCGGCCTCGGGCAGGAACCGGTAGGTGATCTCCGACAGGTGCGCCGGGCCCTGGTGCGCGGCGCCCTGCGGCGCCCAGTTGTAGTCAGGGTTGCGCCGGTAGTGCACCTCCTGGCCCTGCACGTACCGGTCGAGGATGAACGGCCCGGTGCCGACCACGTCGGGCCCGCCGGCCTTGAGGTCCTTCGCCTCCTTCAGCGACTTCGGCGAGACCTGCCCGCCGAGCGGCGAGGCGAGGAAGTCGAGGAAGAGCCCGTCCGGCTCCTTCAGCGTGATCTTGATCGTGTACGGCCCGGCCACCTCGGCCGACTTGAACTTGGCGAGCTGGATCGAGGCGACCGCCGGGTTGTAGCCGGGCTCGACGAGCTTGTCGAAGTTCGCCTTGACCGCGTTCGCGTCGAACCTCTCGCCGTCGTGGAAGGTGACGTCGTCGCGCAGCTCGAAGGTGTAGGTGCGGCCGTCCTCGGACACCTCCCACGACTTGGCGAGCCAGGGGACGAACTCGCCGTTCGCGTTCCGCGCGACGAGCGCGTCGAACTGGTTGAACACGAGCAGCCGTGCCTTGTTCTGGCCCCATTGATGGGGGTTGAAGGTGATCGGCTCGGTCTCGATCGCCCAGGTGAGCCGGTCGCCGCCGCCGGAGGACGACGCGGCCGAGCCGCCGTCGCCCGGCGAGCCGCAGGCGCTCGCCGCGAGGGCGAGGGCGACCAGCAAGGGGAACAGGCGTCTGGTTCTCACGGGTCCTCTCATTCCGGCGCGCCGGGGATGCCCCAGGCCTTGGCGAGCAGTTCGTAGGAGCGCACCCGGTCGGCGTGCGCGTGGGTGATCGTGGTGACGATCAGTTCGTCGGCGCCGGTGACGCGGCGCAGCGTCTCCAGGCCCTCGGCCACCTCGTCGGGCGCGCCGACGAACCGGGTGTCGACGCGGTCGGCGACGAGCGCGGCGTCCTCGTCGGTCCACGGCAGCGCCGCGGCCTCCTCGGGGGTGAGGTACGGCTGGGCGCCGCGGCCGGTGCGGATGTCCCGCACCCACGGCCCGTACGGCGCGGCGAGCCGCCGCGCGGTCTCGGTGTCCTCGGCGACGAGCACGTCGGCCGAGACGATCACGTACGGCTCGGCGAGCACGTCGGACGGCCGGAACGCCTCGCGGTAGGCGGTGACCGCCTCCAGCACGTGCGACGGGGCGACGTGGTAGTTCGCCGCGAACGGCAGCCCGCGCTCCCCCGCGACCTTGGCGCTCTGGCCGCCGCTGCTGCCGAGGATCCACAGCTCGACGCCGGCGCCCTCGCCGGGCACGGCGTGCACCGGGGTGCCGTCGGGCAGGGTGCGCGTGCCGCGCAGGAAGCCGATGAGCTCGTCGACCTGCTCGGCGAAGTCCGGCGGCTGCGCCCCGGGCTGGTGGAGCAGCTCGGCCTGGAGCACCAGGTGCGGGTGCTTGCCGAGCGCGGTGTAGTCGAACGGCGGCGGGATGAGCAGGCCGTCGACGACCCGGGCCTCGCGGGGCGGGGCGGGCTCGGCGGGGCCGTGGCCGTCCGGCTGGCCGCCGGGCTTGCCGCTGAGCAGCTCGGCCCGGCGCTGCCCGGAGCGGCCGATGCCGAGGTCGATGCGGCCGGGGTGGAGCGCGTCGATGATGCCGAACTGCTCGACCACGGTCACGCTGGTCTGCTGGCCGATCTGCACCGCGCCCGAGCCGACCCGGATCCGGCTCGTCGCCGCCGCGATCAGCGCGATGAGCACGGCCGGGTTGGAGCTCGCCACGCCCGGGGCGAAGTGGTGCTCGGCGACCCAGTACCGGCGGTAGCCGAGCCGCTCGGCGTGCCGGGCGAGGTCGAGGGAGTTGCGCAGCGCGTCGGCCGGGGTGGCGCCGGCCGGCACGGGCGCGAGGTCGAGGATCGAGAGGGGGATGGGAGCGGTCATGGCAGCCTTCCGGGTGCGGTGGCGTAGCGGCTGGCGGGGCGGGGCAGGCCGAGCAGCCCGCGCAGGGTGGCCGACTCGTACGCGTGGCGGAACGCGCCCCGCCGCCGCAGCGCGGCGGTGAGGCCGCGGGCGATGCCCTTGAGGTCGGCGGGCACCGCGCCGGGGCGCAGCCGGAAGCCCTCGATTCCGGCCTCGCGCCAGTCGAGCAGCAGGTCGGCGAGCTCGTCGGCGGTGCCGGTCACGATCGCGGCGTCGGAGACGAGCTCGGCCCCGTCGAGCTCGTCGAGCCGGGCCTTGCGCTCGGCCGCGTCCGGGCCGACGAAGACGAGCAGGTCGGCGAAGATCCTCAGCGGCTCCCCGTCCCGAGGCACGGCGCGCACCCGCTCGACGATCCGGGCGGCGTCCTCGCGGTCCTGCGGGGTGACGAACACGATGTCCGCCGCCCGGGCGGGCAGCTCGTACGGCACCGCCGTACCGCCGTGGTCGAGCACGGCGACGATCGGCTGCCCCTGCGGCGGCCGGGGCGTGATCGCCGGCCCCTTCACCGAGAACCACCGGCCGGAGAAGTCGATGTAGTGGAGCCTGTCACGGTCGATGAACCGCCCGGTGGCGACGTCGCGGATCTCCGCGTCGTCCTCCCAGCTGTCCCACAGCCGGCGGGCGACCTCGACCGCGTCGGCGGCCTCCTCGAACAGCTCCGCGAGCAGGGCCCGGTCGCGGAACTCCGGGTCGAGCCGGGGGATCGTGCGCCGCCCGAAATGGGCGGCCTCCGAGGCGCGCGGCGAGACCTGCACCCGCCACCCGGCCCGGCCGCGGCTGACGTGGTCGAGGGTGGCGATGCCCATCGCGACGTGGAACGGCTCGGTGTGCGTGGTGGTCGCGGTCGGCACCAGCCCGATGTGCCGGGTGCGGGGCGCGAGCGACGCGGCGAGCAGCACCGCGTCGAGCCGGCCGCGCACCTGGTCGGTCCGGTCGTCGACGTCGTCGGGGAGCGTGGACTGCAGCCGGAACGCGTCCTCGATCGTGACGAAGTCGAGCAGCCCGCGCTCGGCCTCGCCGACGAGCTTCGCCCAGTACCGGGCGGTGAACAGCTCGCGTGCGTGCGCGCCCGCCTCGCGCCAGGCCGCGGGGTGCCAGCCGGCGCCGTCGAGGGCGACCGCGAGGTGCAGGTGGCCGGTGGTCATGCCGCCTCCTTCCCGGCCGGTACGGCGATGCCGAGGTGGTCGCGGAGCGTGGTGCCGGTGTACTCGGCGCGGAAGGCGCCGAGCTCCTGCAGCAGCGGCACCACCCGGTCGACGAAGTCGTCGAGCCCGCCGGGGATGAGGTGCGGCACGAGGATGAAGCCGTCCGCGGCCCCGGCGGCGACGAACTCGGCCATGCTCTTGGCCACGGTCTGCGGCGAGCCGACGAACGACTGGCGGCCGGTCATCTCGATGACGAGCTCGCGGATGCTGAGCCCCTTCTCCCGGGCCACGGCGCGCCACCGCTCGGCGACGGCGGCCCGGTCGTGGTGCCTCACCCGGCCCTCGGCGACCTCCCGGGACAGGTCCGGCTCGATGTCGGGCAGCGGGCCGTCGGGGTCGAGGCCGGACAGGTCGCGGCCCCAGATCTGCTCGAGGAACGCGATCGCGGTCTGCGGGCTCACCTGCTGCCTGCGGATCTCGGCGGCGAGCTCGGCGGCCTCGGCGTCGGTGTCGCCGATCACGAACGTGACGCCCGGCATGATCTTCAGCTCGTCGGGCCGCCGGCCGTACTTGGCGAGGCGGGACTTGACGTCGGCGTAGAACGCCTTGCCCTCGGCGAGGGTGCCGTGCCGGGTGAAGATGACGTCGGCGTTCGCGGCGGCGAACTCGCGGCCCTCGCCGGAGTCGCCCGCCTGGATGATCACCGGGTGGCCCTGCGGGCTGCGCGGCACGGTGAAGTGCCCGGCCACGGTGAACTGCGGGCCCTCGTGGCGGAACTCGCGGATCGCGCCGGGGCGGACGAACACGCCGCGCTCGGCGTCGGCGACGACCGCGTCGGGGTCCCAGGAGTCCCACAGGGTGCGCGCCAGCCGGACGAACTCCTCGGCGCGGCGGTACCGGTCGGCCCGGTCGAGGTAGCCGCCGCGGCGGAAGTTCGCGCCGGTGAACGCGTCGTTGGTGGTCACGACGTTCCACGCGGCCCGGCCGCCGGACAGATGGTCGAGGGTGGCCAGCCGCCGGGCCAGCTCGTACGGCTCGTTGAAGGTCGTGTTGACCGTGGCGGCGAGGCCGAGCCGCTCGGTGACCGCGGAGAGCGCCGACAGCACGGTGAGCGACTCGGGCCGGCCGACCACGTCGAGGTCGTGGATGCGGCCCTTGTGCTCCCGCAGCCGCAGGCCCTCGGCGAGGAAGAAGAAGTCGAACTTCCCGCGCTCCGCGGTCCGGGCGAGGTGTTCGAAGGAGGAGAAGTCGATCTGGCTGCCCGCGCGGGGATCCGCCCACACGGTCGTGTTGTTCACCCCGGGAAAGTGCGCGGCCAGGTGGATCTTCCTGTGCGGCGGCGTCATGGTGTCCCCTTCCGGCAAAACCTATATAAAAAGTAGGGAAAGTAGGGAGCAGTGTCAACGGGGATACCAGGCCGCCTGCTTCGCGGGGATTCGCCGGATTCGCTAGGTGTCCGCGCGGCGCAGCGCGCACGGCGGCACGGGGATGGCGGGGAACGGGTTGTCCGGCAGCAGGATCACCCGGCGGGCCAGGTCGGGCTGGCCGGCCGCGTCGAGGTGGAGCAGCGCCGCGCCGATGCCGGCCGCGCCCACCATGTAGCCGGTGTCCGCGGTCACCTCGCCCGGGCGCAGCCGCCGGTACGCCTGGTACCAGCGGTAGCCGGTGCCGTCGTGGTCGGTCGCCCGGCCGATGAGGTTGGCGGCGAGCGTGCGGGCGTACTCCAGGTGCCCGGCGTCCCCGGTGACCGCCCACAGCCCGACGAACAGCTCGATCAGGCCGGCCGTACCACAGCACTGGCAGACCACGTTCCAGAAGCCCTCGGTCTGCCGGTACGGCACGCCGCTGCCGGTGATGCCGTTCGCCAGCCGCTCCAGCCACTCCAGGTCCGCCGGGTCGCCCGCCACCCGGTACAGCTCGTAGAACATCCGGGCCACGCCCGCCGAGCCGGAACAGAACCCGAGGTAGTACAGCCCGCGGCCCTGCGGCAAGTGGTGCGGGACCACGGCGCAGCGCTCGCTCACCGAGCTGACCGCGCGGACGAAGTCGGCGCCGCTGCGCGCGGCGGCGAGGAAGCGCCGGTCGTCGGTGAGGCCGTAGAGCCGGGCGAGCAGGAAGGCGGTGCCCGCGGTGCCGGAGAGGAAGCCCGGGGTGACCGCGTCGGGGGGCAGGTCGGCGGGCGCCTCGCCGCAGTTGCCGAAGCCGTGCCCGGGCACCGGGAGCCGGGCGACGCGCAGCCCGGCCTCGATCGCGAGGTCCTGGTAGGCGGGCACGCCGAAGTGGGCGGCGGCGCGCAGCAGGCCGAGGATGATGCCGCCGTCGCCGCGCTGCGAGGGCTCGAGGGTCCAGCCGACCCCGTCGCCGGTGCGCCGCGCCCGGCTCGCGATCGTCTCGGCGATCGCCGCGGCCTCGGCCTCGTACCGGCTCTCGCCGAGCGCCCAGCCCGCCTCGATCAGGGTGATCATCGTGCCGGTGAGGCCGTGGTAGAGGGTGAGGTCGGTCTGGGTCCGCCAGGTGGCGGCGAGCCGGTCCGCGCCGAGGCGGGCGTCCTCCAGGTAGGCCTCGTGCCCGGTCGCGGTCGCCAGCTCGAGGAAGAACAGCACGATGCCGGCGGCGCCGGAGTAAAGCGACAGCGGCTCCGGGCTCACCGCGGACCGGCCGCGGACATCGGGATTCGCCCGCCAGTACCGGCCGTGTTCGTCGTCGACGGCGGCGGACCTGATCCAGCGACCGGCGAGGATCGCCGCGGTGAGCGGGGAGTCGGCGCGGGATCGCGACGGGCGAATCCGATCGAGGCTCATAGGCAAATTATCCCATACATCAGGTAGGTAATTAAGGTTACGCTGGACAGGGCATGAAGAACCGGGCCGGTGCGGTCTCGCGTCCTACCGCACCGGCCCTCGAACGGGTTCTCCGCCCGCCCCGCGGGTCACGCTCCGATCATGTCACCGAGAAACCGCTGAACAGGAGCGAGGCGAGCAGCAGCGCCAGGGCGAGGTTCACCACGGTGGCGATGGCGAACACCCCGACCGGACGCCAGCCCGCCTCCCGCAGCGAGGCCACCCGGAACTCCAGGCCGATGCTGACGAAGGCGAGGATGAGGAACAGGTTCCGCAGGTCGTTGACGGTGCCGATGACCGGCTTGCCCGCGTCCGAGCCGACCGCGCCGAGGTACAGCGTGGCGATGATCGACGCGGCGATGAAGCCGAGCACGAACTTGGGGAACCGGCGCCACAGGTCGCCGAGGCCCGGACGGCGGGCGTCGGCGCGGCGCTCCACCCGGAACGCGAAGTACGCGGTGAGCGCGACCGCGACCACGCCCATGAGCGCGTTCTGGGTGACCTTCACGATCGTGGCGACCGCGAGCGCGTCCTCGCCGACGATCGCACCGGCCGCGGTCACCGCCGCGGTGGTGTCGATGTTGCCGCCGATCCACGCGCCCGCCACCTCCGGGGAGAGCCCGAGCACCGAGGCGAGCCACGGCAGCAGGAAGATCGACGGCAGCGCGAACACGATCACCAGGCTCGCGCTGTAGGCGAGCTGCTCGCGCTTGGCCTGGACCGCGCCCGCCGCGGCGATCGCCGCGCTCACGCCGCAGATCGACACCGCCGAGGACAGCAGCGCGCGCAGCCGGGCGTCGAGCCCGAACCTCCCGCCGAGCCACCAGGTGAACAGGAACACCGAGCTGATCAGCACGATCGCCTGGATGATCGCCGGCCCGGCGGCGGTGACGATCACCGTGAGGTTGATCGACGCGCCGAGCAGCACCAGACCGGTCTTGATGAAGAACTCGGTGCGGAACGCGCCGGACAGCCGGTCGCGCAGCCCGGTCGCGGTGAGCACGGCGTTGCCGATGAGGCCGAGCGCGATCGCGTACACCGGGTACTCGATCGCCGCGGCCAGCTCGCCGAACGCCCCGGTGCCCTCGGTCCAGCCGGGGACGTTCTTGTCGAGCACCCGGGTGACCGCGGCGAGCGCGAGCACCACGAGCAGCCCGACGAGCGTGCCGGCCGACGTCTGCGCGGTACGGCCGGCCTCGGCCGGGGCCGCGGGGACGGCCTCCGCGGCCGGCGCCTGGGGGACCTTCGCGTCGTCGGCGCTCATCACGGCACCACCCCCACCGGGATCACGCCGGTGAGCACCAGCGCGAGCAGCACGAGGCCGATGATCGTGGCGGCCCAGTCCTCGTTGATCCTCAGCGCCCGGCCGCCGGGCGCCGCGGGCGGCTCGTCGCGGCGAAGCGCTTCGCTCTCGCTCATCTTCCACCTCTCAGGTGTGGGTTTGCCGTCCCCCGAACGCTTTCCAAACTTGCCGAACCTGGATTGAGGGTTTTGCCCCGCTTCGTCACCCCTCGCTGAGCCGTACCGTGCCGGGCGCGGCGGTGGTGAGCGGCACGTACGGCTCCGGGGGCGGCGCGGTGACCGGCCCGGGGAACGGCCGGCTCGGGATCTCCTTCCGCAGCACCGGGGCGATCTCGCTCTGGAACAGCTCGAGCGTCTCGCGGTGCTGGGCCGGGGTGAGCCCGTCGGCGTCGGCGTGCAGGTGCATCACCTCGTGGCCGAACCGCTCGTGGTACCGGTGGATCTTGTCGATGATCTGCTGCGGGCTCCCGACGAGGATCGAGCTGCGCTCGATCGCGTCCTCCAGGGTGGGGAACACCGGCTCCACCCCGACGCTGCGCAGCCGCGCCACCCGCGCCTCGTAGATCGGGCGGTACGTCGCGATCGCGTCCTGCGAGCGCCTGGCGGCGTAGTACCCGGCGCTGCCCGCGCCGACGAGGGCGTCCTTCGGGTCGTGCCCGTAGTGCGCCCAGCGTTCCCGGTAGTAATCGATCAGCTCGGCGTACGGCTCGATGGGGTTGGTGACGTTCGCGGAGAAGAGCGGGTCGCCCCACTTGGCGGCGAGCTCCACCGACGCCTTGCTCGTCGCGCTGCCGTGCCAGACCCGGATCGGCCGCTGCAGCGGCCGGGGGAAGACCTCGGCCTCGTGCAGCGGCGGCCGGAACCGCCCGCTCCAGGTGACCTTCTCCTCCCGCCACAGCCGGCGGAACAGCTCGTACCCCTCGGCGTTGCGGTCCCACTGGTCCTCGGGGGTGACGTTGAACAGCCGCGCCTGCGCGACCCCGTTCCCCTTGCCGATGATCAGCTCCAGCCGGCCGTTCGACAGGTGGTCGAGCGTGGCGTAGTCCTCGTACGCCCGCACCGGGTCGAGCAGGCTCAGCGTGGTCACCGCGGTGAACAGCCGGATCGTCGAGGTGCGCGCGGCGATGTGGCTCAGCACCACCGGCGGCGAGGAGGAGATGAACGGCCGCTCGTGCCGCTCCCCCACGCCGAACCCGTCGAAGCCGAGCTCCTCGGCGAGCACGGCGGTCTCCACGACCTCGCGGAACCGCTCCGTGGTGGACTTCAGCTCGCCGGTGATCGGATCGGGTCCGTGCGCGATGAGCGTGATCAACAAGAACTTCATGGCCGACTTCCGTTCCGGCGAACCAAACCTACCTAAAAAGTAGGAAAACCCGGTTTGGCTGTCAACGCCCTCTCGCCGAAGATCCGCGGCACCACCTCACGCCGCCGACATGGGCCTGAAGGACGTGCGCCTGAGCCGAGACCGCGGCCCCGGCGTCCGCGTCGGCGGATCCCCGACACGATGCACCGCGCCGCCGACAGGGGCACGGGCACGACGTCGGCCCTCATCGTCAGGAGCGGGCGGAAGGAACGGGCCCGATTCGCCGTGCGGCACCCTCTTCCCGACGGAGGGGAGCAGGTCCGGTACGGCGAGCCGCCCGGTTACGGCGTGCCGCAACCGCTGCCAACGGTCACGACGCGCTCCGTGATGCCGGGGTGTGGGTCGCTCACCCGACCGGGATGTGCTCCGGCACCCGCACGCTGCCGAACATGACCTCGCGGCGCAGCCGGAACCCCAGGGACTCGTACAGCCGGATGGCGTTGGTGTTGTCGGCGGCGGCGTGCAGGAACGGCGTCTCGCCGCGGGCCCGGATGCCCGCGGCGACCGCGCGCACGAGCCGGGTGGCGAGCCCCTGGCGGCGGAACTCCGGGTCGGTGCAGACCGCGCTGATCTCGGTCCAGCCCGGCGGGTGCAGCCGCTCCCCGGCCATCGCGACGAGCCGGCCGTTCCGGCGGATGCCCAGGTAGACGCCCATCTCGATGGTGCGCGGGCGGAACGGCCCCGGCTGGGTGCGGGCGACGAGGTCGAGCATCTCGGGCACGTCGTCTGCGGTGAGCCGGACGGCCTCCGGGTCGGGCGCGGGCGCCACGCCGTCGCCGGCGAGCTGCACGCCCGGGATGAGCGCCACCACCTCCCAGCCGGGCGGCGGATCGGTGAGCCCGGCGACCGTCACCACCGCGCCCGGACCGGCGAGCGCGGCGAGGTCGGCCCAGTCGGACGGGCGCGGGTCCGGCGGCAACGCGAGGAACGGCGAGACGTCCTCCGGGTAGCGCACCACGTCGCCGCGCCGCTCGGCGAAGTGCGCGTGCGGGCCGGTGAGCGACGCCCACGCGGCGTGGTCGAGCACGTGCCGCCCGGCCGCCCGCCCGGTCCCGGCCGTTTCGTTCACCTCTGTCCTTTCGGTCATCGCTCACCCTTCCGTCGTCACGGTCGCCGCGCACAACCCGTCCACTGTCGCACCTCGTCACCGGCGAGGCCCGGGCTTCCGGCGCATCGGGCGCGCCACGCCCGCTCGCGGCGGGCGGGACGCCCGCGGGCCTGCGGAGAGACGCGCAGGCCCGCGGGCAGGGCACCGTCGCCCGCCCGGGAGGTGGCCGATCGGGCGGGCGGCGGTCCCGGTCGCACAGGCGGTGCCGCGGTGGTCAGCCGTGCCTGCGGGGATCCTTCTCGCCCGCCTCGATCGCGACCGGGAGCCTGTTCTCGGGCGGCGGCAGCGGGCAGGTGGCGAACCTCGTGTACGCGCAGGGCAGGTTCACCGCCCGGTTGAAGTCGAGGACCACGGTGCCGTCGGCGGCGGGCGGGTCGATGGCGAGCGAGCGGTTCGCCGGGTACGTGGTGACGCCCGAGGTCGCGTCGGTGAACAGCGCCAGCAGGGCGCCCGGCGTGCGGCCGTTGAACACGGTGAGGCTCAGCGCCTGGCCGTCGAGCTCGAACTCCACCCGCCCGGGCGCGTCGTACACGTGCTGCAGCCCCTCCACCACGGCGCCGACGGTGGTCGGCCGGGGCGCGTCGAACGGCACGTAGCGGCCGGTGACCACCCAGCGCGGGTCCGGCGGGAAGGCCGGCGTGCCGGTGTAGCCGGTGCGCACCGGGTTGTCCGGGTGGCGGGGCCGTACGATGTCGTTCCCGCCGCGCCGGGCGACCTCGATCACCGCGTCGCCCCACCGCGCCTTGATCTCGCCGCGCTCGGGGATCACCCCGAACACGTACCGCCCGCCCACCGTCTCGCCGTCGACGACGAGCTCCTCGCCGGGGGCGAGGGTGACGACCACGCCGTCCGGGCCGGTCGACCACTCCCCCGGCGCGTCGGGCAGCCGCTGCGGCTCCTCGGTGAGCCAGTACAGCCCGGTGATGGCGAGGAAGCCGTGCCTGTCGGCCCGGGCGGCCTCGTGCCGCCGGTGCCACTCCTCCCAGTCGCGGACGAACGCCTCAAGGTCGGCCGTCCCTGCGGGGGACGGAGTGCCGGTGGCGCGCGGTGCCATGTCTGCTCCTTCGCGAGAAAAGCCGGATTACTATACTATTCCTACCTGATATATCGGACTAGTCTCCGGAAGCGTGACCGGCGACGGGGCGTCGATGAGGGTCTTCGCCCGTACCTGCCCGGGTACCCCCGGGCTGCCCGCCCGCCACATCCCGGCCACGCGGTCCGCGGTGACCCAGGCGTCGGCGCCGAGGAACGTGACGATCCCCGCACGGGCGAGCGCGAGCAGCTCGCGCTGCCGGTCCGCGCACGGCCCGCCGGTGACGAAGCCGTACAGGTCGAGGTAGGCGGGGTCGATCCCGCAGGCCGTGCCGGCGAGCGCGTCGAGCACCCGGCGCATCGCGTGCACGAGCGCGAGGTCGGCGCTGCAGGCCGGGTTCGTGCGCCGGTCGATGTCCGCGACGAGGTAGCCGCGCATCCAGCGCTGCAGGCCGTCGGAGTCGCCGAACCGGATGCCGTGCAGCGGCCGGTCGAGCCGGTCGAGGTTGAGCCGGTCGGCGTGCCCGGGCACGGCCCGGCGGATGAGCGCCCGCATCGCCTTGCCGTCCCACGGCTCGGCCGCGTACGCCGCGGCGAACTCGTCCCACCGCATGCGGACCCGCTCCGGGTGCCGCCGGAACAGCTCGTGGTAGTACGCGTAGGCGAGCTCCTTGGCGATGCGCGGCCACACGTCCCGCCGGTAGTCGAGCGGCCCGTCCGGCAGGTCGCCCAGGAACCCGCCGTACGGCGGCGGCTCCTCGAGCGGGTAGCCGATCCGGGTGCGGTACGGCACGCCGCGCCGGGAGCCGACGAACAGCCGCGGCTCGTCGCCGCTCGCCGCGTACACCGGCTGCCCGTCGACGCCCGGACGGAAGCCGCCCCCGCGCCCCACGGTGAGCGGCTCCAGCAGGTCCATGAACGCGGGCCCGGCCCCGCGCACGATCACCGGCTCGCCCGCGGGCACCCGGTCGAGCACGAGCCCGTCGACGTGCCCGGCCGACAGGTAGACCAGGCCGTGCTCGTACGCGAATCCGGCGGGCTCCATCACGGGCGCTCTCGCCCGTGCGGCGACTCCCAGTCGGCGACGTACGGCTCGACGAGGATGCGCCAGGGCGCGTCGTGGAAGTAGGGCGGGGGCGGCGCCTCGGGCAGCCGGGCGATCGCCGTGAAGTCCGTGGTGTCCCGGAACGGCCGGTGCTGGTAGAGGTCCCGGGCGTACGCCCACAGCCGGGGGAAGTCGATGAGCCGCAGCTTGCTGATCCGGGCGAACGGGTTGTAGCCGCGGTCGTAGCGCACCAGCAGCGTCCACAGCCGGATGTCCGGCTCGGTGATCCGCGGGCCGAGCAGGAACCGGGTGCGGGCGAGCCGCCCGTCGAACTCGTGGAACACGGCGGTGAGCCGCCGCCGCGCGGCGGTGTACTCCTCCTGCGTGGCCGCCGCGGCGACCCGGCGGATGGTGCCGGCGACGTACTCGTCGATCACGGCGTCGAGCTCGGCGATCTCCCGGTGCAGCCGCGCCGGGAACAGCCGGGAGACCGGCACCCCGCCGTGGAGGGCGAGCGCCCGGATCACCGCGACCCGGTGCGCCTCCGGGCCGTCCACCGGCGGGTACGGGTCGGGCAGGTCGGTGAGGGCGGCGCCGCCGGAATGCGGCGGTTCCGGGAGTGACGGCGGCGGAAAAGCGGTGTCGGATCTCGTGTCGGGCGCGACGTCGATGGTGATTTCGGGCATGATGCTCCCTCGGTGAAAACGCGGAAATTCCGGCAGGGTCAGCGGGCGAGGGAGCGGGGACACCGTGCGCTGAGCACGCGACACAGGTCGATGTGCAGCCGGGCGACGAGGAACGGGGAGACGGGTGCGCCCCTACGCCCGGTGGTGGGGAGGATCATGACCACCTCGCCTTCCGTGTGGCGTGCGAGCGCCTGACAAGCTAACCCATTCAAACAGTAGGAAATACATGGAATCTTGTCAACGCCTGACGGAATTCGGTCAGGCAATCCTCGTCACACCGCTCGCCGAATTCGCCCGGCTCGCCGTTTTATTGTCTTTTGTCCACTTTCTCGTTGGCATTTCCGGCCGCGCCCCGGTACGGCGGGCGCGGCCGGGCCGGGGCGGCGTCAGCGGCGCACGATGTCGTGGAGCGCCGCGATGAGCCGGTCGACGTGCTCCTCGGTGGTGCCGATGCCGATCGAGGCGCGGACCGCGGCGCCGGTCCCGTCCGCGCAGTCGCCCTCCTCGCCGAGCAGCGCGCGCACGAACGGGTGGGCGCAGAACCGGCCGTCGCGCACGCCGATGCCGTACTCGGTGCTGAGGATCTCGGCCACCTCGCGGGCGGTGCGCCCGGCCACGGTGAACGACACCACGCCGATCCGGGGGTGGTCCGGCCCCCACAGCGCCAGCTCCCGCACCCCCTCGGGCAGGCCGGCGCGCAGCCGGGCGGTGAGCCGCTCCTCGTGCCGCACGATCGGGGTCCAGCCGGTGGCGGTCAGCGCCTCGCACGCGGCGGCGAGCGCGATCGCGCCGAGCACGTTCGGCGTGCCCGCCTCGTGCCGCTGCTCGGGGTCGGTGCTCCACTCCACCTCGTCGGCGACGTTCCGGGTGGCCCCGCCGCCGCGCAGGTACGGCTCGGCCTGCGCGAGCCAGTCCGGCCGCCCGACCAGCGCGCCCGCGCCGAACGGCGCGTACAGCTTGTGGCCGGAGAACGCCACGTAGTCCAGGTCGAGCGCGGCCACCGCGAGCCGCCGGTGCGGGGCGTACTGCGCGGCGTCCACCGCGATCCGGGCGCCGCGTTCGTGCGCGACGTGCGCGAGCGCGGCGATCGGCCACAGCTCGCCGGTGACGTTCGAGGCGGCGGTGACCACGAGCAGCTTGGGGCCGTCGATCGCGGCGAGGGCCTCGTCGGCGGCGCGCACCGCCTCGCCCGGGGAGGCGGGCGGCGCGAGGCGCACCGCGCGCGGCCACGGCAGCAGCGAGGCGTGGTGCTCGCTGTCGAACACCACCACCGTGGTGCCCTCGGGCAGGCACCGGGCGAGCAGGTTCATCGCGTCGGTGGTGTTGCGGGTGAACACCACGGCGTCGCCGGGCCGCGCGCCCGCGAACGCCCGTACCGTGTGCCGGGCCCGCTCGTAGCGGGCGGTGGTGAGCCGGGAGGCGTACCCGGCGCCGCGGTGCACGCTGGAGTAGGCCGGCAGCGCCTCGGCGACGGCCGCGCGCACCGGCTCCAGACACGGCGCGCTCGCGGCGTAGTCGAGGTTCGCGTACGGCACCTGCCGCCCGTCGGCGAGCGGGACGAGCAGGTCGGATCCGACCACGGCGGGCAGCGGACACTCGGCGGTGCCGGTCGAGGCGTCGGCCGGAACGCCGGCCGGCGTAGCGGCCGGCGCAGCCGCGGCGACCGCATCGGTGGCGGCGTCGACGGTGGCAGCGGTGTTGGCAGCGTCAAGAATGGTCAGAATGGACACGTCACACCCCCCAGGGGCCATCGGCCCCCGTCGTTCGGGGGGCCCGCGCTTGCCCGACGCACCTCGCGCCGGGCCAGGTCTTCACCCGGGGCACCCCGCCGCAGGACGGAGGGTTGCCGGCCAGCAAGCCGGGGCTTAGCGCTGGCTCTCGTGACCTCGTTCGGAACTATAACCCGATCAATCCCGACTCGCGCAACAGGTATCCACGAATAACCCTCTAAACAAGTAGGACTTGACGGGAAAATCCCCTCGTGCTGGAGTGAGAACATGCGCACGCAGGCCCTGCTGACCCGGCGGGGGCACATCGACCTCTGCCGCATCGGGTCGTCCCTCTGTCTCGGCTGACCCGCATCCCGCGGCCCCGACCTCGCGGTGCCGACTTCACGGCGCCGTCCTCGCGGTGCCGATCTCGGGGTGCCGATCGCACGGCGCCGACCAGTGCCGACCGGTGCCGATCCCACCGCGCCGCGGCGGCCGCCCCGCCCGGCCGCTTCGCCGTACCGCCCGCCACCGCCGTACCGCCTGTGTGCCCGCGTGCCGCAAGCCCGCCGTACGCGCCGTTCCCGCCTCGACTCCCCCATCCCCAAAGCCGGCCGAGGAGCCGACGTGAGCCTGACCGCCGTCACGACCACCACCGGCGCGGCCGAGGAGCCGCGGGTGGTGAAGGCCCGCCATCCGTGGCGCTGGATCGCCACCGGCGTCGTCCTGGTGCTGCTGGCGATGGCCGTCAACGCACTCATCACCAACCCGGCCTGGGACTGGCCGGTCGTCCGCGAGTACCTGTTCCACCCCTCGGTGGTGAGCGCGGTGCTGTTCACCGTGGAGCTCACCGTGCTCGGCATCGTGCTGGGCTTCCTGCTCGGCACGGTGCTCGCCCTGATGCGGCTGTCCCGGGTGCCGCTGCTCACCGCGGTCGCCTGGGGCTACGTCTGGCTGTTCCGGTCCGTGCCGCTCATCCTGCAGCTGCTGTTCTGGTACAACCTGGGCGCGCTGTACCGGCAGATCTCGTTCGGCATCCCGTTCGGCCCGGCGTTCTACTCGGTCGACTCGATGGACCTGATCGGGCCGGTGACCGCGGCGGTGCTCGGGCTCTCGCTGCACCAGGCCGCCTACGCGGCCGAGATCGTGCGCGGCGGCCTGCTGTCGGTGGACCCGGGCCAGCTCGAGGCCGCCGCCGCGCTCGGCATCCCGCGCCGGCGGCAGATCTTCCGGATCCAGCTCCCGCAGGCGATGCGCTCCATCGTGCCGGCCGCGGGCAACGAGATCATCGGCCTGGTGAAGGGCACCTCGGTGGTGTACATCATGGCGCTGCCCGAGCTGTTCTACCAGGTCCAGGTGATCTACAACCGGAACGGCCGGGTGATCGCGATGCTGCTCGTCGCCGCGATCTGGTACCTCGTGCTCACCACCGTGCTGTCGGTCGCCCAGTACTACGTGGAACGCCGTTTCGGCCGGGGCATGGCCCGCGAGCTGCCGCCCACGCCGCTGTGGCGCGCCCGCCGCCTCGTCGCGGCCCGGCTCGCCGCCCGGCGCGCGGGCCGTGCCGTACCCTTCGGCGGGACCGTCGGAGGCGCGCGGTGAGAAGGCCGATGGTCGAGGTGCGCGGGGTGCACAAGAGCTTCGGCCCGCTGCACGTGCTGCGCGGCGTCGACCTGCGGGTCGACCCCGGCGAGGTGACCGTGATCATCGGCCCGTCCGGGTCGGGCAAGTCGACGCTGCTGCGCTGCATCAACCACCTGGAGAAGATCGACCGCGGGCACGTCACGATCGACGGCGAGTACATCGGCTACCGCCGGTCCGGCAACCGGCTCTACGAGCTGCGCGAGCGCGACATCCTGCGGCAGCGCACCCACATCGGCTTCGTGTTCCAGCACTTCAACCTGTTCCCGCACCTGACCGTGCTGGAGAACGTGATCGAGGCGCCGCTGTCCGCGCAGCGCAGGCCGCGCGACGAGGTGGAACGGCTCGCCGTCGAGCTGCTCGCGCAGGTGGGCCTGGCGGACAAGGCGCACGCCTACCCGCGGCAGCTCTCCGGCGGCCAGCAGCAGCGGGTCGCCATCGCCCGCGCGCTCGCGCTGCGGCCCAAGGTCGTGCTGTTCGACGAGCCGACCTCGGCGCTCGACCCCGAGCTCGTCGGCGAGGTGCTCGAGGTGATGAAGGCGCTCGCCCGCAGCGGCACCACGATGATCGTGGTCACCCATGAGATCGGGTTCGCCCGCGAGGTCGCCGACACCGTCGTGTTCCTCGACGAGGGGCGCGTGGTCGAGCAGGGCCCGCCCGCGCAGGTGCTCGACGCGCCCCGGCACGAGCGCACCCGCGCGTTCCTCGGCAGGGTGCGCTGAGCCGCCGCCGCGCCGCCCTGCCGTACCGCGCCGTCGATCTCCCGCATTCCCGCAAACCGCGCACGTGAGGGGAGAACCATGCCGTCCCTGTCCCGAATCGCCGCCGTGGCGCTGTCGTCGCTGTTGCTGCTGTCGGCGTGCGGCACCCCGGGCCCCGCGTCCGACGCCGCGTCCGGTGCCGCGCCCGCCGGTGGCGCGAGCCCGGCGGGCACCGCGCCGCGCTTCAACACCGGCCCGGAGCAGAACCGGATCCGGGCCGAGAAGGACGAGGCGATCGCCGCCCGGGTGCCGGCCGAGATCCGCGCCAAGGGCGAGCTGCTCGTCGGCACCTCGGTGTTCGAGCCGCCGCTGTCGTTCCTCGCCGACGACAACCGCACCCCGATCGGCGTCGAGGAGGACATCGCCCAGCTCATCGCCGACGTGCTCGGGCTCGAGCTGCGCCTGGAACCGACCTCGTGGGAGAACCTGTTCCTCGCGGTGCGCTCCGGCAAGTACCCGCTCGCGCTCTCCAACATCACGGTCACCGAGGAGCGCAAGGACATCTACGACTTCGCCACCTACCGGCTCGACCAGCTCGCCTGGGAGGTGCCGAAGGACAGCCCGATCACCTCGATCACCGGGCCGGCCGACATCGCCGGGCTGCGGGTGTCGGTGGGCTCGGGCACCAACCAGGAGAAGATCCTGCTCGACTGGGACCGGCAGAACCGGGCGGCCGGGCGCAAGCCGGTCGAGATCCAGTACTACCAGCAGGCCGCCGACACCTACCTGGCGCTGAAGTCCGGCCGTATTCAGGCGTACTTCGGGCCGTACCCGACGGCCGCGTACCACTCCGCGGTGAGCGGCGACACCAAGATCGTCGGTACCTACTCGGGCGGCGGCGCCGACCGGCAGGGCCTCATCGCGGCGATGACGAGGAAGGGCAGCGGGCTCGCCGAGCCGGTCCGGGACGCGATCAACGTCGTGATCAGGAACGGCAGGTACCAGGAGGTGCTCGCCCGCTGGGGCCTGGAGAAGGAGGCGGTGCCCGAGTCCCTGGTCAACCCGCCCGGGCTGCCCCGCGAGGGCTGACCCGCCGTACCGCGGCACCCCGGGATTGACGGCCCGTACGCCGCGGGTGTGAGACTGCGCGCATGAGCACGTGCATGACGATCGCGGAGGTGGCGAAGCGCACCGGACTCACCCCGCACACCCTGCGGTACTACGAGCGCGAGGGACTGCTCCTGCGCGAGGTGGACCGGTCGTCCACGGGGCGCCGGCTCTACCACGAGGACGACATCACCTGGATCCGGCTCATCACCCGCCTGCGCGCCACCGGCATGCCGATCCGGGAGGTACGGCGGTACGCCGAGCTGGCCCGGGCCGGTGACGCCACCCGGCGGGAGCGGCTGGAGCTGCTGCGCGCCCACCGGCGGCGGGTGATCGAGCGGCTCACCGTGATCGAGGAGCACCTCAAGGCGATCGACTACAAGATCGAGTTCTACGAGGAGTGCTGCCGCCCCCTCGGCCGCTTGACTTCGAGCGCGCTCTAACGGCTTCAATCCGGGGGCATGACGGACCTGAACATCGGCACCAGAACCTTGGGGAAGGCGTCCCCGCTGACCGTGTCCACGCTCGGGCTCGGCTGCATGGGGATGTCCGCGTTCTACGGGGCCGCCGACGAGGACACGGCGATCGCCGTGATCCACCGGGCGCTCGATCTCGGGGTCACGTTCCTCGACACGGCCGACAGCTACGGCCCGTTCACCAACGAGCGGCTGGTCGGCAAGGCGATCGCCGGGCGGCGGGACGAGGTGGTGCTCGCCACGAAGTTCGGCCGGGTGCAGCGGCCCGACGGCAGCGTGGTCATCGACGGCCGCCCCGAGTACGTGCGCGCCGCCTGCGACGCCTCGCTGCAGCGGCTCGGGGTGGACCACATCGACCTCTACTACCAGCACCGGGTGGACAAGACGGTCCCGATCGAGGAGACCGTGGGCGCGATGGCCGAGCTCGTCCAGGCGGGCAAGGTACGGCACATCGGGCTGTCCGAGGCGTCGGCGGCGACCATCCGCCGCGCCCACGCGGTGCACCCGATCACCGCGCTGCAGACCGAGTACTCGCTGTTCACCCGGGACCTGGAGGACGAGATCCTGCCGACGCTCCGGGAGCTCGGCATCGGCCTGGTCCCGTACTCGCCGCTCGGCCGCGGCCTGCTCACCGGGCGGCTCGAGGTGGACCGGCTCCCGCCGGACGACGTGCGCCGCACCGGGTTCTTCCCCCGCTTCCGGGGCGAGGCGCTCGACGCCAACCTCGCGCTCGTCGCGAAGGTGCGCGAGCTGGCCGAGGCGAAGGGCGTCACCCCCGGGCAGCTCGCGCTCGCCTGGGTGCTCGCCCAGGGGGACGACATCGTGCCGATCCCCGGCACCAAGCGGGTGACGTACCTGGAGGAGAACGTCGCCGCCGCCGGCATCACGCTCACCGAGGGGGACCTCGCCGCGCTGGAGCAGGCCGTGCCGCGCGGCGCGGTGGTGGGCGACCGGTACGGCGACATGTCGCCGATCGACACCTGAGGCCGGGCGCCCGGGCCGCCGCATGCGGGGGCCGGCGGCCGCCGGGGCGCGAGACGGCCCTCCGGCCCGCCGCGCCGACACGGCGGCGTCACGGCGCGGCGGGCCGGCGGCCGAGCGCCCGGTCCTCGACGCGGATCCGCACCCACAGCAGTACGGCGTTCGCCACGGTGAACCCGATCGCGGTCAGCCAGGCCGTGTGGACCAGCGGCAGCGCGACGCCCTCGGCGGCCACCGCCAGGTAGTTGGGGTGGCGCAGCCACCGGTAGGGGCCGTGCCGTACCAGGGGGAGGCCGGGGATCACCACCACGCGGGTGTTCCACCTGCGGCCCAGCGTGGCCACGCACCACCAGCGCAGCGCCTGGGCGGCGAGCACCACGGCGAGCATCGGCCAGCCCAGCGCCGGGATGAACGGGCGGTGGAGCAGCCACACCTCGAGCGGGGCGGCCACGAGCAGGCCCGCGTGCGCGAGGACCATCCAGGGATAGTGGCCGCGGCCGTACTCCACGCCGCCGTGCCGCCGTGCCCAGGCGAGGTTGGCGCTCGTCACCGCCAGCTCGGCGAGCCGTTCGGCGGCGACGAGCGCGACGAGCAGCAGGTAGGCGATCACCAGCGGAGCAGGACGAGTTCGGCGGCGAAACCGGGACCGAGGGCGAGCAGTACGGCGGGCTCGCCCGGCGGTGGGCGGCGGTGGGCGATCGTCTCCTGCAGCACGTTGAGCACCGAGACCGACGACAGGTTGCCGACCGCGCGCAGCGAGCGCCAGGTGAGCTCCAGGGCGTCCTCCGGCAGGCCGAGCACCCGGGAGATCGTCTCGATCACGCGCGGGCCGCCCGGGTGGCAGATCCACGAGCGCACCTCGCCGACCCGCAGGCCGTGCTCGGCGAGGAACGCGGCCACGTCCCCGGCGAGCCGCGCCTCCACCAGGTCCACCAGGTCGGGGGAGAGCACGAGCCGTAGCCCGTACTCGCCGACCTGCCAGCCCATCACGTGCCGGGTGCCCGGGTAGAGGCGGCTCTTCGTCGCCACCACGCGCGGCCCGGGGCCGTGGCCGCGCCGCTCCTCCCCCACGGCGGCGACGGCGGCGGCGCCGTCCCCGAACAGGCCGCTGGCGATCAGGTTCGCCGTCGAGCCGTCGTCGCGCTGCACGGTCAGCGAGCACAGCTCCACGCACACCAGCAGCCCGGCCTGGTCCGGCCAGCCGCGCAGGTAGTCGTGGAGCCGGGCGAGCCCGGCCGCGCCGCCCGCGCAGCCGAGCCCGAACAGCGGCAGCCGCTTGACGTCGGGGCGCAGCCCGGCGCGCTGGGCGAGCCGGGAGTCGAGCGACGGCGTGGCCACCCCCGTCGACGAGCAGAACACGATGACGTCCACCTCACCGGGGGCGAGGCCCGCCTCCTCGAGCGCCGCCTTGACGGCCCGCTCCCCCAGCTCGAGCGCCACGTCGATGTAGGCGTCGTTCGCCTCGCCGAACCCGCCGAGCCGGCCGTACCGCTCCAGCGGGAGCGCGAGGTTCCGGCCGGTCACGCCGGTGGCCGTGTGGAAGCGGCGCAGCGCCTCCGGGTCGGCGGGCAGCAGGGCCTGCACGGCCTCGGTGATCCGCTCCTGCCGGTAGCGGTGGTCGGGAAGGACGGTCCGGACGGCCTGGATCCACATAGTGAGTGCCCCGTACCCGAAAGGCGCGAGATCGATCGGGGACGCGCCCCGGCGGTACGGCACGGCCCACCGCGCCGACCGTGCGGCCGCGCGGCCGGGGCCGTCGATCGGCGCGCGTGATCCTCGCCGCTGCGCGGGTAGGCGTAGGCCATACCTCGACCTGCGGGAGGCGGGATGCGCGCGTCGATCAACCTGGGCCGTATCGGCGGGGTACCCGTCGGCCTCAACCTCAGCGTCGTCGTCATCGTGGCGATCCTCGTCATCGGCCTGGGCTTCGGGCGCTTCCCGATCGAGTACCCCGGGCTGCCGCTCGCCGTGTACCTGCTCGCCGCGGCGGTGACCGCCCTGCTGTTCCTCGCCTCGCTGCTCGCCCACGAGCTGGCGCACGCGCTCGTCGCCCGGCACTACGGCATCGGCGTGTCCGGCATCACGCTGTGGCTGCTCGGCGGGGTGGCCCAGCTCACCGGCGAGGCGCGCACCCCGCGGGCCGACCTGCGGATCGCCGCGGTCGGCCCGGCCACGAGCCTCGCCGCGGCCGCGGTGTTCGGGCTGGTGGCGTGGCTGCTCGCGGCGGCCGGCGCCGCTCCGCTGCTGGTCGGCGTGTTCGCCTACCTGGGCATCGTCAACGTGCTGCTCGCGCTGTTCAACCTCATCCCGGCCGCGCCGCTCGACGGCGGCCGGGTGCTGCGCGCGGTACTGTGGGCGCGGTGGGGCGACCGGGTGCGGGCCGCGATCACCGCGGCGAACGCCGGCCGTACCTTCGGCTACGCGCTCATCGTGCTCGGGTTCCTGCTCGTCTTCACCGGCCCGGGGTTCCAGGGGCTGTGGCTCGCGCTCATCGGGTGGTTCCTCGTCAACGCGGCGAGCGCCGAGGAGCAGCAGGCCCGGCTCGGCGCGGCGCTGCACGGCATCCGCGTCGGCGACGTCATGTCCCGCTCGCCGGTGACCGCCGCCCCCGGCGAGACGGTCGCCGGGCTCATCGACCAGGTGGTGATGCGCGAACGGCTGTCCACCTACCCGCTCGTCGACGAGTTCGGCGCCTTCCGCGGCCTGGTCACGCTCAACCGCATCCGCCAGGTGCCGACCGAGCTGCGCCCGCTCACCCTGCTGGCCGACATCGCCTGCCCGCCCGCGGACGTACCGGCCGCCCATCCCGACGACGGCCTGGTCGACCTGATGCAGCAGATGTCCGGCCACCCGGACGGCCGCGCGGTCGTCTTCGACGACGAGGGCCGCCTGATCGGGCTGGTCACGCCGAGCGACATCACCCGCGCGCTGCAGACCGCCGACCTGCGCGCGCCGTACACCGCCCCGCACGGCGCCGACCTCACCGTTCTCGGACCCGAGGACCACAGGACCGAGGCCGTACGGCGGAGCGAGCGCCGATGACGGCACACTGGGGGCATGGGAATCGACCAGGGGACGCTCGCCGAGCTCCGTAGCCGGTACGGCGCACGGGAGGCCCGGCTCGCCGAGGCCGCGATCGACGTGATCGCGGGCGAGGACGGGCTGGAGGCGGTCACCGCGCACCGGCTGCAGGAGTTCCTGTGGCGTACCCTGCCGGGCTGGCGCATCGACGACCCGGAGCGGGTGGCCGCGGCGCTCGGGCACCTGTTCACCCTCACCGGGCTCGACCGGTACGCCGAGCTGGCGACGTGCGAGACGACGAAGGCGATCCTCGCCGTCTACTCGCGCCAGGGGGCGGACGCGGGCCGGGAGGCGTGCGACGCCGCGATCGCCGAGTCCGGGCTGCAGCCGCCCGACACCACGCTGCTGGCGTGGCGGGTGTTCAGCGGGCCGGTGGAGCACGCGGCCCGGCACGCCTGCGCCGCCGTACTGGAGATGGCGGTGACCGCGGGCGAGCTGCGGCCGGGGGCACGCGGCTGGGAACGCACCCGCACCATGCTCACCGAGCGGTGCCTCACCGCGCCGCGGCCGGACGGGCCGTGGCTCGACCAGGTGCACGCCGAGCGGCTCGCCGCCTGGACGCGCACCGTCACCCCGGCCAAGGCCGCGCTGCTCGGCGCCGCCGCGGAGCTGCTCGACCGGCCGATCCCGTCGTCCCCGGCCGCGTTCGGGCCGCTGCGCTGGCTGCTCGCCGAGGCCCGCGACGGGCTCGCGCTCACCGGGCGGCACGAGATCGCGCCGGGCCTGGTCGCCGTGGCGGCCGACGCGTTCGGCTGGCGCGACGGCGCGGGCGATGCCGTGGCGGAGGCCGACGTGCCGCCGCTGCGCTGCCTGCGGTACGTCGCCGCCCGGGAGCTGCGCGCGGTGCGCCGCCTCGGGGACCGGCTGGTGCTCACCCCGCTGGGGCGGCGCATGGTCGCCGACGAGCAGGTGTTCTGGGCCGCGGCGGTGCGGGCCGTGGTCGGCACCGGCAACGCGGTCGCGCTCGCCGCACGGGAGGTGATGCTCGCCCTGCTGCTCGTCGACGGCCCGATGCCGCCCGCGCGGCTGGAGCGGCGGACGCGCGAGGTGCTCGGTGAGGAGTGGGAGGACGGCGAGCGCCTCACCCTGGCCGTGCGCGAGCAGCGGCTGCTGCTGTGCGACCGGCTGCGGGCGCTCGACTGCCACCGGCCGGACCCGCGGCTGCGCGGCCTGGTCGTGCTCACCCCGTACGGGGAGCTCGCGGTGCGGGCGGCGCTGCGCGCCCACGCGCTGCGGCCCCATCCGGTCCTCCCCCGCTGACGCCGCCCCGGGCCGGGCGTCACAGGTACGGCTTGAGGTGGCGGTTGAGCGCGCCGCACGCCAGGTACTTCTCGACCGTGTGGAAGTCGATCCAGTCGATGTTGACCAGCTCGTCGGCGTCCACCCCGGCGAAGCGGTCGGACAGCGTCGCGGGGATGGCCACGATGTCGTCCTTGTCGGCGATGTTCACCCACCGGCCCACCCCTGGCGGGCGCTCTCCCCGGCCGTTGAGCGGCGCCGGGAGCAGCCGTTCGAAGACGACGTTCCGCATGCCGAGCGGGCTGCCCATGGTGACCAGCAGCTCGACCCGGAGCCCGGGGTGCGCCCACAACGCCTCGTAGGTCACGACGCTGCCCAGGGAGTGGGCGACCACCACCGCGGGCCGGCGGCGCCGGATCACCTCGGCCACCGCGTCCCGGGCCCGCACCCGGGCGGCCGCGTCCGGGGCGGCCAGGTAGGCCGCGACCTCGGGCACGAAGTTCCTGGCGAACTCCTCCAGCCGCGGGCCGAACCGCCCGACCGCCCACTCGGCGAGCCGGCGGAGCATGCCGGTGAGCGACTCCCCCGCGACCGCGCGCACCCCGTCGAGCCTGCCGAGGCCGAGCTGGGTGAGCCAGTCGGCCATGAGCAGGGAGTGCTCCGGCCCCATGCGGCGCAGGTCGCGGATCGGCTCGGCGTCGCCCTGCCGCAGCAGGTGGGCGTAGTAGGCGATCTCGGTGATGTAGGACCGCCCGTCGTACGGCGCGGCGCCGTTCAGCCCGGCGTGCAGGTAGCGGTTCCACTTGGCCCGCATGGCCTCGGCGGCCCCGGACACCGAGCCCGCCGCCTGGAAGTAGCGGTACTTGCCGATGCCGTGCAC
>ERZ777003.367-NODE-367-length-91534-cov-60.931853_pt1 | contig 91534 bp, 80 predicted proteins | sample MGYA00374956_ERZ777003 | MGnify/ENA primary metagenome ERZ777003 (study PRJEB29302, sample SAMN06268252) | bioreactor metagenome | isolation source: Joint BioEnergy Institute, California, USA | place: USA:Joint BioEnergy Institute, California, USA | collected...
GCCGACTTCCGCGCCGGCGGGCGGCGGGTGCGCTTCCAGGCCCGGCGCACCCTCGAGGTACGGCTCGGCGGCGACCTCTAGCCGCAGGAGGCGGGCAGCGTCTGCTCCACCCATATGGACTTGCCCGTCGCGGTGAACCGGGTGCCCCAGCGGTGCGAGAGGGCGGCGACGAGCTGCAGGCCGCGGCCGCCCTCGTCGAGGTGGCCGGAGCGGCGGATGCGCGGGGTGGACAGGCTCGCGTCGGAGACCTCGCAGGTGAGCACGTTGCTGCGGAGCAGGCGCAGGTGGATCGGCCCCCTGGCGTGCCGTACCACGTTGCCGACGAGCTCGCTGACGAGCAGCTCGGTGGTCATGATGAGCGGCTCCAGGTGCCACTTGGTGAGCTGCTCGCGGGCGTGCCGCCGGGCGAGCCCGGCCGCGACCGCGTCCTCGGGCAGCCGCCACATCGCCACGTTCTCCGGCGGCAGCACGTGGGTGCGGGCGACGAGCAGGGCCGCGTCGTCGGAGCGGTCCGGCGGCATGACCGCCTCGGCGATCTCGTCGCACATCTCCTCGGGCAGCGCCGGGGCGACGCCGTCGCCGTCCGGCCCGCCGGAGCCGTCCGCCCGGAAACGGGCCTGGCGCTCGGCGAGCACCCGGGTGAGGCACTCCAGGCCCACGTCGAGGTCCTGCTCGGCGGACTCCACGAGGCCATCCGTGTAGAGCACCAGCACGCTGTGCTCCGGCAGCCGCAGGCGGTACGTGGCGAACGGCGGGGACGCGGCGCCGAGCGGCGGGTCGGGCTCGGTCACCGGGAAGAGCACGGTCCCGCCGGGCAGGGCGATCGCGGGGGGCGGGTGCCCGGCGATGGAGCACACGCAGCTCCGGTCGGTGGGGTCGTAGATCAGGTACAGGCAGGTGGCGAAGAAGTGCTCACCCATGTCGATGACGGTGTCGTTGAGGTGGGTGAGCAGCTCGTCGGGCGGCAGCTCGAGGTCGGCGAGCGTGCGCACCGCGGTCCGCAGCCGGCCCATCGCCGCCGCCTCGGACACGCCGTGCCCCATCACGTCGCCGATCACCAGGGCGACCCGGTCGGCGGACAGCGGGATCACGTCGTACCAGTCGCCCCCGACCTCCATCTCCCTCCCGGCGGGCATGTAGCGGGCGGCGACGCTCACCCCGGGCAGCCGCGGCAGCTCCCGGGGCAGCAGGCCGCGCTGCAGCTCGCGTGCCCGGACGTGGGCGGCGTCGTAGAGCCGGGCCCGCTCCAGGGCCTGCGCGGCGAGCCCGCACAGCGCGATGAGCAGGTCGCGCTCCTCCGGGGGGAAGTGGTGCGGCTCGTCGAAGGCGATGATCGCGGCGCCCAGGTCGTGGCCGGAGGCGACGAGCGGCAGGAAGGCCCAGGCCTGTTTCCGGCTCACCTCGGGGATCACGGCGATCTGCGGGAACTGCGCGGCGAACTCCTCGCCGCTCTCCACGAAGTCCGGGCGGCGCAGCCGGATGGGCGTGTTGAGCAGCTCGCCCTGCCGGGAGTAGAGCTCGGTGAGGAGATCGGTGAACTCGTCGGGGTAGCCGACCGACCCGACCACGTGGGGACGGTCGTCCTCGAGCATCCAGATCTGCACGCCGGTGGCGCCGAACGGCGAGAGCACGTGGCGGGCCATGACGTCCACGACCTCGGGGACGGTGAGCGCGTCCCCGAGCGCCCGGGTGAGCTCGGCGATGCGGGAGGTGCGTTCGGCGACGGCCCGGTCGATCTCGGCCTGCTCGGTCTGCCGCGCGCGTCGTTCGTGGACGTCGGTGATGAGGATGGTGAGCGCCCCGGGCGCGGGCGACACGCACAGCCGGTACCAGCGGTGGTCGGTGGGCCAGCACACCTCGATGTCCTCGGGCATGCGCTCCGCACGGGCGGCGCGCAGGCGGTCGGCCATGGCGGTCAGACCGTCGGGGAGGCGGCTCCACAGGCTGCGGTCGAGTACGTCCCCGGCGGGGCCGAGCAGGCGTTCCGCGGCCCCATTGAGGAACACGATGCGCCACGCGGCGTCGACGATGAGGAACCCGTGGCCCATGTGCAGCAGCAGGTCGACGACGTCCGACTCCCTCTCGCCGCCGCCCGCGCCGGGCGGCCGAGGGACGTCGCGGGCCGCCTCGCCGGGGCGGTCGTCATCGCCCACCGGCTGCTCGCCTTCCGCCGGGGCCTCGCCCGCCGGAGGACTCGGCGCGGCGCGGCGACCGCGTGCCGGGGGCACGCGTGCGGCCGTCCGGAGCCGGTGGGCCGCCCCGGGGGTACGTCCTGGCCGTATGGGAGTCATCCATCCCTGCATCCCTGCCCGGCCGCGACGCCGTATCATCTCGGACAACCCAAGAAAAAGGACAAAAACGACAAAATGACCAGCTAGGCTGAGAGGTCTCCGGACCGGTCACCCCTCGGCGAGGATCCGCTCACAAGGCGCCGCCCGCCGGACCAGGCCGGCACCCGCCGCACCCCGACCCCGGTCGCGGCGCATTTCCGGAGCCTCGGCGGCGCCCGGACGCGGCGTCGTGGTCACCGACGAAACGACGGAGCGGTCACGCATGGGCGAGCACGTGCACGTGAGGGTCAACGCGGGTGTCGCGGTGAGCGACGCCGGGGAGCTGGTGGAGACGTTCCGCTGCGGCTGCGGCGCCACCTGGACCAGGGTCTACCGCGTCGAGGAGGGCGAGCCCGAGCGGTGACTTCCGAGCGCTGAACAGGGCGACGGCGGCCCTCCCGTGCGGAAGGACCGCCGTCGGTGTTTCCCGGTGAGCCGGCTCGTACGGCCGGCGCACGGTGCCGCGTGCGATTCCCGTGCCCGGCACGCGCGGGGGTCGCGCCGGCGGGTCACCCGTCCCCGCCGCCGGCGCACACCGGGATCAGGCGGACCGCGGCGCCGGGTCGGGCCGGCGCAGCGGGAACGGCGACATGCCGCCGCCGTCCACCGGGATCGCCTGCCCGGTGACGTAGCCGCTGTCCGGCGAGGCGAGGTACGCGACGGCCGCGGCCACGTCCTCCGGACGGCCCACCCGGCCGACCGGGATGTTCTGCGCCCGCCGCCGCAGCGTCTCCTCGACGTCGAGGTCCGGGTTCGGGTCGAGGATCGCCCGGCTCGTCGCCACCAGGCCCGGGCAGACCGCGTTGACCGTGATGCCCCACGGGGCCACGTCCATCGCGAGCGCCCGGGTGAACCCGATCACCCCGGCCTTGGAGGCCGAGTACGCGGTGGAGAACGGCGCCGCGGTCAGGCCGGCCATCGACGAGATGTTGACGATCCGGCCGTACCGCTGCCGCCGCATGTGCGGCACCGCCGCCCGGCACATCAGGTACGTGCCCCGCAGGTTGACCCCGATGACCAGGTCCCAGGCCTCCAGCGGGATGTCCATGATGTCGGCGCGGTCCGCCCCCTGGGGGGCGGCGGCGTTGTTGACCAGCACGTCGATCGCGCCGAACCGGTCGACCGTGGCGGCCACCATCGCCTCGGCGCTCTCCGGGCTGGACACGTCACCGAGGACCGAGGCGACCTCGTGGCCCTCGGCGGTCAGCCGCTCCACGAGCCGCGCCAGTCCGTCGGTCTGGCCGTACGTCTCGCCCTTCTTCTCGGCGACGATGCGCTGCCGGGCGTTCGGCACCCCGGCGGGCTCCTTGTCGGCGACCATCACCGCCAGGCCCGCGCGGGCGAGCCGTGTCGCGATCGCCTGTCCCATGCCGTCCGGCTTGCCGCAGCCGGTGACGAGCGCGACCCGGCGCCGCTCGGGGGCGTTTCCCTCCGTCACTGCGCCTGCCCTTCCTTCGGCGGCTCGATCCGGGCGGAGATCCCGGACCAGTTGGAGAACAGCCGGACGACCATGGAGATGCCCGCGTTCCGGGCGCCCGCCACGATGATCGGGATGTTCTTCGGCGAGGCGTCGGCGTAGTAGCGGTCGAAGCCCTCGAGCTCGCCCTCGTCCCGCCGCACGTGCCCGTGGATGCCGTTCTTGCCGGCCTTCGCCAGCTCGGCCTTGGTCTTGCCGCAGCGCTCGAACAGCCACTGGCGCACGTCGTCCTTGCTGAAGCCCGCCTTGGCGAGCATCTGCGCGTGCTCGGGGCAGAACACGATGCCCGCGCTGGCGTGCGTGAAGATCCAGCTACCGGCGCGCGAGATGGTGTCGGCGAAGTCGCCGAGCAGCTTCTCGGGGTCACTGGTGTGCCGGTTGTCCACGAACTCGCTGGTGCGCAGCAGCATGGTGGAGACCGCGTTCACCCCGGCGGTCACGCCGCCGTCGACCGACAGCGGCTCCCACGGGCTCTCCTCCTCGTTCTCGGCGATGCAGATCGACCACCGGCCGGGGATGCCCTGGGTCGCCTGCTCCAGCACGTGCGGCTTGACGCCGAGCGCGTTGCGCACGATGAGGCCGACCGTGCGGGCCACGGTGGCGTTCGGCCGGAAGCCGGGGCCGAACACGCCGCCGGTGCTGTTGAAGCCGAGCTCGTTGCGGATCGGCCCGTTGATCACGATGAGCGGGGCCGGGCCGCTCGTGCTCTGCCAGCCGCCGCCGACGGTGGCCCGCTCCGCCATGAGCGCGTCCCAGGTGGCGAGCACGACCGGGAAGTACTCCGGCTTGCAGCCGGCCATCACCGCGTTGATCGCGGCGAGCTCGACCGTCACCTCGCGCTTGAGGTGGTCCAGCCGTCCGATCACCTCGTCGGCGGGCCGCGTGGTGGTGGCGAGGAACTCGTCCACCCGCTCGCGGGTCGCCGGGATCACGGGCAGGCCGTCGGTCCAGCCCTGCTCGTACATGTATTCGAAGGCCTTGTGGGCTCCCTCGAGCGGGTCCGTGATCGGACCCGCTCCGTCGGACGCCGTCTCGGCCACCTCGTTGATCGTCATTGCACCGCCTCGCACACCCGCTTCGCCACCACGTCCACCAGATCCGCGGCCCGCTGGGCGACCTGCTCCTGGTTGAGCACGGCGACCGGGTGCGGGGTGAGCAGGAACTCGAAGTCCTTGTCACCCTGCACCTCGGCCATCGCCCGCGCCGTCACCTCGAACGCCTCGGTGACGATCACCGCGGTCGGGATGCCCTCCCGCTCGAACAGGATCCCGTCGGCCGTCGCCGAGGCACTGCACGAGCCGCAGTCGCCCACACCGACGACGACCACGTCGCTCACCGCGGCGACCTCCTTGAGCTGCGGCTCGTCCACCGGGAAGGCGACGTGCGGCTTGGTGCGCTGGATCGTCACCGTCGCGCCGTACCGCGACTCCAGCAGCTTGCCGATCTCGGCGAGCAGTTCCTTGGCGTTCTGCTTGGTGTTGTTCAGCAGACCCACACGGGCGCCCTTCAGCGAGGGCACCCGTCTCGCGGCCGTGGCCACGCTCGCGGGCCCCGTCGACGTGAGCCCGGTCGGGTCAAGGATGCGGTCGAACATCCCTCACACACCTCTTTTCGTCATCTCCGGGCCTCCGGCCCGCTCATCGCCTCCGGCCGGCCCACTGCCTGCGCGTCCCGGTGGCCGGGCGCCGTCGTGCGGCGGCGTGGCCGTACCTCGGGCGCCCGCGGGACGCCCGCTCGCACGCCGCCGGGGTGATCTAGGCGGACGGGGTCTCCGCCGCCTCCACGTCGCTGGGGTAGGTGAGCCGGATCGCGTCGGCGCCGACGCCGAGGATCGGCTCGAGCATGCTCGCCAACACCTTCTTGGGTACGAGGCAGTCGGCACAGGCCTCGGGATCCGCCGTGATCCGCACGTCGTAGCCGGAGTCGTTCTCCGTCACGCTCAGGTGGTAGCCGTCGGCGGCCAGCGTGGACCGCATCTGCTCCAGGCGTGCCTCGTCGCGCATCTTGCCTCACTAGTGATCTATGGCCGACGACCCGCGGGGACGGGCGGCAGGGGGGACCGGTAGAGTGAACGGGCCGTTACGACCCTGCTGTCGGCAATGTAAATCTCCGGCCTCCCCCAACGGAGCAGGGCTTTCACGACACGGAAGACGAGACCCGCGATTGCCGTACGGGAGCCGATCGCGGGCACTTTGGGAAGCCGACTTCCGCCAGACGGAAGGAAATTTCTCCCGTTTTGCCCTTCTACCTAAAGAGTGTCCGTTTGTGTAGCCTGGTTAACGCTCATGTAACCTAGGTCACGAAATCGGGCAGGCAGGTGAGTATGACTGTCCTGGCAGACAGGTCTCCGGAGCCCGTTCGCCTGACGTCGGCCCAGCGCGTGCTCTCGATTCTCGGGGTCTTCGACACCGAGAACGTCGCGCTCACACTCAGCGAGATCAGCCGTCGCACCGGCCTCACGCTCAGCACGACCCACCGGCTCGTCAACGAACTGCGCTGCTGGGGGGCGCTCTCCCGGCACAGCGACGGCAAGTACAGCATCGGACTTCGCATCCTCGAGCTGGGCACCCTGGCACCCCAGGGCGGACAGCTCCGCGAGATCGCACTCCCCTACCTGCACGACCTGCAGCATGCGACCCGCGCCAACGTCCACCTCGCGGTGCCCGACGGGCACGACGTCATCTACGTGGAGTCGCTGCGCGCCCGGGACACCGTCCCGGTGCCGAGCCGGCTCGGCGGGCGCTGGCCCATGCACGCGACCGGCACCGGCCTGGTGCTGCTCGCCTACTCCCCGCAGGAGTTCCAGGAGGAGGTCTTCGCCTCCGACCTGCGCAAGTACACCGAGAAGACGCTCACCGACCCGGACGAGCTGCGGCACTTCCTCGCCGAGGTGCGCAAGTCCGGCGTCGCGATCGTGGAGAACCAGCTCACCTACGACGTGATGGCGGTGGCCGTGCCGATCCGCGGCCCGCGGGACCGCGTCGTGGCCGCGCTCGGCATCACCGTGAAGACCGGCTCCACCTCGCCGCACTCGCTGGTGCCCGCGCTCGCCGCCACCTCCCGGAGCATCTCGCGCGCGCTCGGCGCGCCGTCCGCGGGCGCCGACCCGTCGATGCCGCGCCCGCAGCAGCACCACTGGCCGGTGCGCGAGGCCAAGCGGGACAGCAGGCGCACGGTGGTCCCGCGCCGGCGGCCGCCGCGCTGAGCCGGAACGCCGGAAGAGAAGATCGGAACGTGCCAAAAACGCGCTGAGCCACGTGCCGCGAAGGCCACAAGCCGGACGCGGCACGCACGCGCGACGGTGCCGGACCGCCGGTCGCCGGATCGGACGGTCAGTGCTCGGGCCGGGAGCGGTGGGACTCCGCGGGCCGGAGCGTGGGAAGCAGGCACCGGATCGACCGCCCCCTGATCGCGCCGCCCCACAGGCCCGCGCCGTACGCCAGGTCGTCGAGCCGCCGCGCCACGAGGAACCGCACCGGATCGAGGTCGGGCGCGCGCTTGCGGTACTCCGCCAGGCCCTCCAGCAGCGCGGCGACGAGCACCGCCCGCCGTACCCGCCGGGAGAACACGCCCGCCACCAGGCTCAGCGGCCACCAGTGCCGCAGCAGCAGCCCGGCGCCCTGCCCCAGCGCGCCGGCGAGCCCGAGCCCGGTGAGCGCCGCGGCGACGGCGTGGGGGTTCTCGCTGCGCGGCAGCCTGCGGGCGAGCCGTACCGAGACCACCGCGGCGATCGCCGCCGACAGCGGGACCGACCAGCGCCGCTGCGCGAGCAGGATGCCGAGCACCGCGGCGCTCCACGGCGCGAGCGCGGCCGGGGCCACCGCGGGGCCGTGCCGCCGCGCCAGGTCGTGCGCGCCGGAGCCGTAGAACGCCTTGCGGCCGAACCAGGAGGTGAACCGGGTGCGGTGGTCGTGCCGCACCGTGGCCGCGGGCTCGTAGCGGACCCGCAGCCCGCGCGCGACCAGCCGCCACACCAGATCGACGTCCTCGCCGACCCGCATCTGCTCGACGTAGCCGTCGCCGAGCGCGGACACCCGTCCGACCAGGCAGGCGCTCGGCACCCAGCCGACCAGCGAGCGGGGGTGCACCGGGGCGGCGATCGGCCCCAGGTCGAGCGAGCTCTTGGCCGCCTCGTAGCGGCTGATCCAGTTGCCCCGGCCGGTCTCCAGGCCGAGCACCCGCGGGGCGACCGCGGCGACGAGCGGGTCGTGGAAGTGCCGCAGCAGCAGCGCGAGCGCCTCCGGCTCGGCCACCACGTCGGAGTCGACGAACGCCACGTACGGCGTGCGCACCCGGGCGAGCCCGGCGTTGCGCGCCCCGGCGGGGCCCAGGTTGCGCTCCAGCGCGACGAGCTCGGCGCCGTGCCGCCTCGCCACCTCGGCGATCGCCGCCGGGTCCGCGGACGCGTCGTCCACGACGATCGCGCCGACCTTGCCGCCGAGCGCGGCGAGCAGCCGGTCGAGCTCCCTGGGCCGGTCGCGCACCGGCACCACCACGGTGAGCTCGGCGAGGTCGACCGGCGGCAGCTCGTCCACCACCGGGTCGGCCATGCCCATGGCGAGCAGCCGGTCGGCGAGCCGTTCGGAGGCGGCGTCGGCCACCTCGAGGCGGCGGCCGCGCAGCATCGACCGGGCCCGGTCGCTCAGGTGGGCGACCCGCGGCGGCACGCCGCCGGCGAGCGTGCGCCCGCGGTCGAAGACGCGCACCCGGCGCCCCAGCTCGACGACGAACCCCTTGGGGAGCCGGTTGCGCCGGGACGGTTCGGGGGACGGTCCGGGGGACGCCGCCACGTCAGCTCCTCTCACCAGCCGGGAATCGGCCACGATGCGCGATACCTCACATTACCGGCACCGGGCCGCACGCCGGCGGGCGGTGGTGGCCCGGCGCGCCGTACCGGAAACGGCGAGCCCGGGACACCGTGCGGCACCGCGTCCGCCGACCGATCCTCGGCCGCGCCGTCGCGGCGCCGGCCGCCGGATGGCCGTACGGCGGCGCGTGGCAGGCGTCCCGGGCGACATCCCTCTCGCCGGGCGGGCTACTCCTCGTCCATGGGCACCGAGGTGACCGGCTCGACCGGCCGGTACACCGGGCCGCCCTCCACGGTGAGGATGTGGCCGGACACCCAGCGGGCGCGGTCGCTGAGCAGGAAGAGGGCCGCGTAGGCGATGTCCCAGGCGGTGCCCTCCTGCTGCAGGGCGTTCATCTTGCGGCGCGGCTCGCGCATGCGCTCGTCCATGTGCGCGGCGGCGAACGAGCCCCAGATCGCGCCGACCCGCACGCAGTTGACCCGGATGCCCTGCGGGCCGAGCGTGGTCGCCGCGCCCTCGGTCATGTTCTCCACGCCGGACTTGGCGACGTTGTAGACCATCGCCGGGCCGCGCGCCACGACGCCGACCGAGGAGATGTTCACGATCGCGCCGCCCCGCGGCATCACCGGGACCGCGTGCCGGGTCATGAGCCAGGCCGACTTGAGGTTGATCGTCATCAGCTCGTCGAACCGCTTCGGCGTCACCTCGAACAGGCCGGCCCGGTCGCCGGAGGCGACGTTGTTGACGAGCGCGTCGAGCGTGCCCCAGCGCTCGACCACGGCGGCGACGGCCTCGGCGCAGGAGCGGTCGGAGGTGACGTCGGCGACCACCGGCATCGCCTCGCCGCCGTCCTGCTCAATGATCTTGACCGTGCGCTGCGCCGCCTCGAGATCCCGGTCGAGCACCGCCACCCGCGCGCCGTGCGCGGCGGCGAGGCGGCAGATGGCGTACCCGACCCCGGGCAGCGTCCCGTTCTGGCCGCCGCCGGTGACCAGCGCGGTACGGCCGGCCAGCCACCTGGGGCCGGCACCGGCGAACGGATCGGCCAGCGGATCGACCACGGGTGCGTCGGGCATGGGCTGCTCCAATCGTCTTCAGCGGGGACCCGGCCGCCGGGGAGAAGAGCGGGGGCGGCGGGCCGTGGGAGGGGGGTTCACGATGGGCGGGCGCGGAACGGGTCACGGGGGCGCCCCGGCCCGGCAGGGGGACGATGCCGGGCCGGGGTTTCCCCGTGGGCGCGCGTGGAGGGGAGGACGCGCGCCGTGGTGTGCTCTCCCGGTCCCGCGCCGAACCGGGAGAGGGCGGCGGGGCCGTGGCGTACCACCGTGCCCGCGCGGCCCCGCGGGAGTGTCAGGCCTCCACCCGCGTGAGGCGGGACTTCATCTCGGTGCGCTCGAGCGTGCCCGGCGGCACGAGGGTGACCGCGGCGCGCACGGTGAGCCGGGCCCGGATCAGGTCCTCGATCTCGCGCCTGAGCTGCTCCTGGTCGCCGGGCTCGGGGCCGAGCTCGACCTCGACGCGCAGCGGGGGCTCCACCCGGGGGCCGGGGTGCGGCAGCACGACCTGGATCACGCCGTTGGTGCGCGGCGCGAGCGTCTGCACCAGGTCGCGGATCGCGGTCGGGAAGACGTTCACCCCGAGCACGATCAGCATGTCGTCGGTACGGCCGATGCACCGGATCAGCGGCGCGCCGTCCTTGTCCAGGCCGGTGACGCGCACCCGGTCGCGGGTGCGGAACCGCACCAGCGGGCAGCACTCGCGGTCCACCGAGGTGTAGACGAGCTCACCGGTGGCGCCCGGCTCGGGGATGATCACCTCGCCGGTGTCCGGGTCGATGAGCTCGACGACCACGTGGCGGCCGCCGGTGAAGCGCATGCCGCCCGCGCCCGGAGGCTCGGCGAAGATCACCGGGGCCATGTCGGCGTTGCCGAGCCCCTCGGTGACCTGCGCGCCCCACTCCGCCTCGATGTGCGCCCGGAAGGCCGGCTCGCCACCGCCGGGCTCGCCCCCGACGAAGATCTTCTTGATGCCGAACTCCTTGGGGTCGCGCCCCTGCTTGCGCACGTACTCGGCGAGGTAGCGCACGTACGACGGGGTGGCGTGCAGCGCCGTGGCCTTGAGGGTGTCCATCGCCAGCACCGCCTTCTCCGAGGCGCCGGTGCCGATCGGGACCATGGTGCACCCGATGCGCTCCAGCGCGTCACGGATCGGCAGGCCGCCGACGAACAGGGTCAGCCCCGCACCGTGCACCACGATGTCCTCGCGCGTGGCCCCCATGGTCATGAACGCCCGGGCGACCATCTCGGTCCACGCCTCGGCGTCCCGCCGGGTGACGCCCACCCAGCTCGGCTTGCCGGTGGTGCCGGTCGACGCGTGGACGCGGATCACCTCTTTCATGTCCACGCCCGCGTGCCGGCCGAGCGGAGGGGCCGCCGCCTGGGAGTCGCGCAGCATCTGCTTGGTGGTGAAGGGCAGCTTGCTCAGGTCCTCCAAGGACACCAGCGCCGTCGGATCGACCCCGTGCTCGGCGAACAGGTCGGCGTAGAACGGAGACCGCGCGGGCAGCCCGGCGAGCTGTGTACGGAGCATCGCGGTGACGGCGTCTCGGTCCTCAGCCGCGACGAAGCCGGGAGTGATCAACGTGTTGTCCTTCCAGGGAGTGGGATCGCCATGTGCTCTGGGACAGGCGGCGAAGGAGCCCACGCAGGGACGGTCAGTCCTCGTGGATGATGACGCCGCGGATGTTCTTGCCCTCTTCGAGGTCGTGGTAGGCCTCGTTCACCTGGTCGAGGGTGTACCGGCGGGTGATGAGCTCCTTGAGCTTGAGGTCGCCCGACCGGTAGAGCCCCAGCAGCTTCGGCACGTCGTAGAGCGGGTTGCAGTCGCCGAACAGCGCCCCGCGGATCTGCCGCTGGTAGCTGATGAGGAAGCCGGCGTGCACGTTCACCGCGCCCTGCCGGCCGACGCCGGTGATGGTGACCTTGCCGCCCTTGCCGACCATGAGCGTGGCAGCCTGGACCATCTCCGCGGTGACCAGGTCGGGGGTGAGGATCGCGTGGTCGGCGAGCTGTCCCCAGGTGGTCTCGACGACGAACTCGTGCGCCTCCTTGGCGGTGGCGAAGGCGTGCGTGGCGCCGAACACCTCCGTCGCCATCTGCCGCTTGAACTCGACCGGGTCGACCACGATGACGTTCTTCGCCCCGGCGAAGCGGGCGCCCTGCACCGCGTTGCTGCCGACGCCGCCCGCACCGAAGATCACCACGGTGTCGCCGGCGCGGACCCCCGCGGCGTACACCGCCGAGCCCCAGCCGGTCGGCACGCCGCAGCCGACGAGGGCGCCGAGCTCGAACGGGATGTCGTCGGGCAGCGGGATGCACGCGTACTCCGACACCACCGCGTACTGGGAGAAGGTGCCGAGGGTGCAGAAGCCGCCGAAGTCCTCGCCGTCCTTGTGGAACCGGAACGTGCCGTCGAGGAACATGCCGGTGCCCGCGTTGAGGCCCTTCTCACACATGTTCTGGTGGCCGGTCGAGCAGGGCCGGCAGGCGCCGCAGGCCGGGATGTAGGAGCAGATGATGCGGTCGCCCGGCTTCACCCGCCGCACGTGCGGGCCGACCGACTCGACGATGCCGGCGCCCTCGTGCCCGCCGACGATCGGGAACCGCACCGGGGCGTCGCCCTTGGTGATGTGGTTGTCGGAGTGGCACAGGCCGGACGCCTTGAAGCGCACGCGCACCTCGTGCGCCTTCGGGGGGTCGAGCTGGAGTTCGGTGATCTCCCAGCCGATGTGCGGGGCGCGGGCGACGGCGGCCCGGGTCGTGATGATCATGGGATTCCCCGTTCCTTTCGCGGTTGCCGTGTCCAGTACGTGTCGCGAGGACGAGCCTCGCCCGTGCGCGGGCTCACGGCGCCGCGACCTTCATCGCCTTGACGTGGGGCAGGACCTCGGCGCCGATCAGGGCGATGTGGTCCAGGTCGTGGATGTCGTAGACGGCCAGATAGACGGTGTCGATGCCGAGTCCGGCGAGCTCGCCGATGCGCTCCACGAGCTGCTCGGGCGGGCCGCTCGCCGCGTGGGACTGGATGAACGGCGAGCCCATCGCGGCGACGCGGCGCTCGACGTCGGCGGCCGTGGTGCCGACCGCGGCCGGGACGAACGCCGAGCGGCGCGGCTCGGCGGGGTCGCGGCCGATCGCCTCGCAGGCCCGGGTGAACGTGTCGAGCTGCACGCGCATGTCGCCGCCGAGCGCCAGGTTGTACTCGGTCGCGTACCGGGCCGCGATCGCCGGGGTGCGCTTGAGGCCGGTGCCGCCGACGAGGATCGGCGGGTGCGGCGACTGCACCACCCGAGGCGGGCTGTAGTTCTTCTCGATCCGGTAGTGGGCGCCCTCGAAGGAGAAGGGCTCACCGGGCTTGGCGGTCCACAGCCCGGTGATGACCGCGAGCTGCTCCTCCAGCCGGTCGAACCGCTCCTTGGTGGCCGGGAACGGGATGCCGAACGCGGCGTGCTCCCGCTCGTACCAGCCGGTGCCGAGGCCCAGCTCGACCCGGCCGCCGCTCGCCTGGTCCACCGTGGCGAGGATGGTGGCGAGCAGGCCCGGGTAGCGGTAGGTGGCGGCGCCCATCAGGGCGCCGAGCCGTACCCGCTTGGTGTCCCGGGCCAGCGCGCCGAGCGTGGTCCAGCAGTCGGTGGGCTGGTAGGACGGGTCGTCCGCGACCACGCCGAGCAGGTGGTCGGAGCGGAAGAAGGCGTCGAACCCGGCCTCCTCAACGGCGAGCGCGAGGGCGCGGAAGTCGGCGTAGGTGCCGCCGTGCCGCGGCTCGATGTGGATGCGCAGCCGCACCCCCTCGCGGTCACTTCGTGCCACGGATCGACACCGCCTTGATCTGGGTGAAGTTCTTGACCGCCTCGGCGCTCATGGTCCGGCCGAAGCCGCTGCGCTTGTAGCCGCCGAACGGCGCGCCGATCACGCCGGCGCCGAGCGCGGCGTTCACCGCGACCTGGCCGGCCTGCAGGGCGCGGGACATCCGGACCGCGCGGCCGACGTCCTGGGTCCAGACCGAGGCGACGAGGCCGTAGTCGGTGCCGTTGGCGACCGCGACCGCCTCCTCCTCGTCGTCGACCGGGATGACGGAGAGGACCGGGCCGAAGATCTCCTCCTGCGCGATGCGCATGTTCGGGCCCACGTTGTCGAACAGGGTCGCCTCGACGAAGAAGCCCTTCTCGAACTCCTCGCCCTTCGGCACGCCGCCGCCGAGCACCAGATCGGCCCCCTCCTCCTGGCCGATCTTGATGTAGTTGAGCACGCGGTCGTGCTGCTTGCCGTTGATCAGCGGGCCCATGCGGACCGGCTTGTACCACGGGCCGACGGTGACCTTCTTCATCTCCTCGGCGAGGCGGCGCACCACCTCGGCGTGCACCGAGCGCTCGACCACGACCCGCGAGCCGGCCGCGCAGATCTGGCCGGTGTTGAGCGTGATGCCCGCGACGATCTGCGGGATCGCGGCGTCCAGGTTGGCGTCGGCGAAGATCACCTGCGGCGACTTGCCGCCGAGCTCCAGGTGGAGCGGGGTGAGGTTCTTGGCGCAGGCGGCCATGACCAGCTCACCGGTCTCCGGGGAGCCGGTGAAGCTCATCCGGCGGATGCCCTTGTGGCCCGCGACGGCGGCGCCGGCCTCGTGGCCGTACCCGGTGACGACGTTCACCACACCCGCCGGGATGCCCGCCTCCATGGCGAGCTTGGCGAGCGCGAGCGGGGTGAGCGGGGCGTCCTCGGCCGGCTTGATCACGATCGTGTTGCCCGCGGCGATCGCGGCGCCCACGTCGTTGCAGAACATCGGGCCGGGCGCGTTCCACGGGATGATGCTGCCGACCACCCCGTACGGCTCACGCAGGGTGAGGCCGATCACGTCGGGGGTGTGGGTCGGCATCGTGGTGCCGAGCACCTTGTCGGCCTGGCCGGCGATGAACTCGAGCTGACGGGGGATCGCCAGCGGGCCCCAGTGCGGGCGGCCGACCTCCATCGACTCGAGCTTGTCGATCTCGGCCTCGTGTTCCCGGATGAGCCGCGCCCACTTGGCCACCAGCTCGCCGCGGACGGTGGCGCTGGTGTCCCGCCACTTGGGGAACGCCTCGGCGGCGGCCTTGACGGCGTTGTCGACGTCGGCGGCGGTACCCCGCGGCACCCGGGCGAGCACCTCACGGGTCGCCGGGTTGATCACCTCGATGGTCTCTCCGCTGACCGCCGGCACCCACTCGCCACCGATCAGGTGCGCGTTCTCGATGATCAGCGGGCTCGCGGGAGAGTTGGTCGCCGACTCGGAGAGGGTGGTGGTCATATGCTGCTGCTCCTCAGTGCTCGTGAATGATCACGCCGCGGATGTTCTTGCCGTCGTTCATGTCCTGGTAGCCCTGGTTGACCTCCTCCAGCCGGTAGCGGCGGGTGATCAGCTCGTCGAGCTTGAGGTCGCCCGTGCGGTACAGGCTCAGCAGGCGCGGCACGTCGTACAGCGGGTTGCAACCGCCGAAGATCGCACCCTGCACCCGGCGCTGGTACCCGATGAGGATGCCGGGGTGGTGGTTGAGCTTGCCGTTGCCGACCGCGGTGATCGTCACCTGGCCGGACTTGCCCACGATGTTGAGCGCGTGGTCGATCACCTCGTCGTGCAGCCGCCCCACGGTGATGATCGCGTGGTCGGCGAGGTGGCCCCAGGTGCTCTCGACGACGAACTCGTGGGCCTCCTTGGCGGTGGCGAAGGTGTGCGTGGCGCCGAAGACCTTCGCCATGTCCCGCTTGAACTCGACCGGGTCGACCACGACCACGCGCTGCGCACCGGCGAACCGGGCGCCCTGGATCGCGTTGCTGCCGACCCCGCCGGCGCCGTAGATCACCACGGTCTGGCCGGCCCGGACCCCGGCCGCGTACACCGCCGAACCCCACCCGGTCGGTACGGCACAGCCCACCAGCGCGGCGACGTCGAACGGGATGTCCTCGGGGATCTTGATGACCGAGTACTCCGACACCACCGCGTACTGCGAGAAGGTGCCGAGCACGCACAGCCCGCCGAAGTCCTCGCCGTTCTGGTGGAACCGGAAGGTGCCGTCGGGGAACTCGCCGGTGGAGGCGTTCTTCCCGGCGTCGCACAGGTTCTGCCGGCCGGTGGAGCAGTAGCGGCACGCACCGCACGCGGGGATGAACGAGCAGACGACGTGGTCCCCCACGGACACCCGGGTCACGCCCTCGCCGACCGCGTCGACTATGCCGGCGCCCTCGTGGCCACCCACGACCGGCATCCGCATGGGGCTGTCACCCTTTTGAATGTGGTCGTCGGAATGACACAATCCGGCGGCCATGAACTTGATACGGACCTCGTTCGGCCGCGGATCGTCGAGTTCAAGTTCCGTGATTTCCCATGGCCTGCCGGGCTCCCGGCAAACGGCGGCACGCGTGGTAATGCTCATTTGAGCCTCGTTTCCTGATTCGGGCGGCCACCTGCGCGGCTGCGCAGGAGGAGAATCCGAGGCGATGCCTCAAGGCGGTTATCAACGGTGATTTCACTATGCCCAGTCAGGGCATCCACGAGCGATATGTCTTTCGTGTCACGGAAAGCGAATGCCGTGCCCGCTCGGTCACGACCGGGCGGCGTCGCCGGCGGTCGCGGCGCCGTTCGCGGAGGCGCCCGCGGCACCGCTCGCCGTACCGGTGGCCCCGTCCGCCGACGCGCTCGCGGTGCCGTTCGCCGACGCGCCGCCGGGGGTGGCGAGCGGGAAGTGGCAGGCCACCTGGTGCCCGGGGAACAGCTCCCGCAGCCGCGGCACCTCCTGCGCGCAGCGCTCCTGCGCCAGCGGGCAGCGGGTGCGGAACCGGCAGCCGGACGGCGGGTTGATCGGCGAGGGCGGCTCGCCCTTGGGCGCGGTGGGACGGCGCACCTTGCCGGTCGCCGGGTCGAGGCCCGGGATGGAGTTGAGCAGCGCCGACGTGTACGGGTGCAGCGGCCGGCGGTACAGCTCCTCCGACGGGCCGACCTCGACGAGCTGGCCGAGGTGCATCACCGCGACCCGGTCGCTCACCTGCTTCACCAGCGCCAGGTCGTGCGAGATGAACAGGTACGACAGGCCGAGCTCGGTGCGCAGCCGCTCGAACAGGTTGAGCACCTGAGCCTGGATGAGCACGTCGAGCGAGGCGACCGCCTCGTCACAGACGATCAGCGCCGGGTTGAGCGCGATCGCGCGGGCGATGGCGACGCGCTGGCACTGGCCGCCGGACAGCTCGTGCGGGCGGCGCCTGCCGAACACGCCGGGGTCCATGCCGACCAGGTCGAGCAGCTCGCAGGCCCGCTCGCGGCGCTGTGCCTTGGTCCCCACCTTGTACCCGAGCAGCGGCTCCTCGACCAGCTCCAGCACGGTCCACCGCGGGTCGAGCGAGCCGTACGGGTCCTGGTAGACCATCTGCATCTGGCGGCGCGCCTCGGTGAGGGCCCGCCGCCCGAGCTTCATCAGGTCGGTGCCGAGGAAGCGCACCTCGCCCGACTTGGGGCGGGGCGCTTGGATGATCGACCGGGCGAGCGTCGACTTGCCCGACCCGGTCTCCCCCACCACGCCCAGCGTCTCGCCGCGCCACATGTCGAACGAGACGTCCGACACCGCGTGCACCTTGGCGCCCTTCACCCCGCCCGGCCCGCGCACGGCGAACTCCTGGACGATGTTGCGCACCTCCAGCAGCTTCTCCGCGTCGCGTTCGCGTGCCATGGTCATCGTCATGCTCCGTCCTTGACCTGCCGGGCGGACCCGACCGTCACCTCGTCGGCCTCGCCGCCGGTGCGGGCGCCGGCGGTGTCGCCGTCACCTCCCGCCGGATGCCAGCACGCCCACCAGTGCCCGGGCTCGTGCTCCTCGAGCGCCGGCGGCTCGAGGCACCTGTCGGTGGCCACGTCGCAGCGCGGGCGGAACGCGCAGCCCTTGGGCAGCGCGGCGGGGTCGGGCGGCTGGCCGGGGATGACCGGCAGCAGCTCGTGCGTCTTGCGGTCGAGCAGCGGAATCGCCCCGAGCAGCGCCCGGGTGTACGGCATGCGCACGTTGGCGAACAGCTTCTCCGCCGTGGCGTACTCGACCGCCCGTCCGGCGTACATCACCACGACCTTCTGCGCGTAGCTCGCCGCGAGCCCCAGGTCGTGGCTGATCATGATGACCGCGGTGCCGAGCCGCTGCTGCAGCTCGACGAGCAGCTCCATGATCTGGGCCTGGGTGGTCACGTCGAGCGCGGTGGTCGCCTCGTCGGCGATGAGCAGCCGCGGCTCGCTCGCCAGCGCGATGGCGATCACCACGCGCTGGCGCATGCCGCCGGAGAGCTGGTGCGGGTACTCGTAGAACCGCCGCTCGGCCGCGGGCAGGCGGACCAGCTTGAGCAGCTCGACCGCGCGGTCGGCGGCGTCCTTCTTGCTCATGTCGGAGTGCGTGCGGATCGCCTCGACGATCTGCGCGCCGATGCGCATCGTCGGGTTGAGCGACCGGGCGGGGTCCTGGAAGACCATGGCGATCTTCGCGCCCCGCCAGGCACGCATCTGCTTCTCGGGCATGCCGATGAGCTCGGTGCCCTCGAACCTCGCCGACCCCGTCACCTGCGCGGACGGGGGCAGCAGCCCCATCAGGGCACGGGTGCTCACGCTCTTGCCGGAGCCGGACTCGCCGATGATGGCGAGCATCTCGCCGGCGCCCAGCGTGTACGACAGCCCGTTGACCGCGTTCACCACGCGGCCGCCGCGGGTGAAGCGGACCCGCAGGTCGCGCACCTCGAGCAGCGGGCCGTCCGCGGACGGCCGGCTCGCGGCCTCGGGCCGGGCGAGGTCGAGCACCTCTTCGGTCTGCCGTGCAGTCGGTTCACCGCTCATCGACCACTCCATTGGGTGCGCAGCGCCTCGCCGAGGAGGTTGAAGGCGAGCACGGTGATGAACAGGGCGAGGCTGGGCCAGATCACGAGGTCAGGGGTGGCCGAGAGGCTCGCCTGGCCCTCCGAGATCATGTTGCCCCAGCTCGGGTTGGGCGCCGGGATGCCGAGCCCGAGGAAGCTCAGCGCGCCCTCGATCACGATCACCGTGCCCATGCCGAGCATGGAGAACGTGATGAGCTGCGGCGCGATGTTCGGCACGATGTGCCGCAGCAGCATCCGCCACCACGGCGTGCCGGCGAGCTCGGCGGCGGTCATGAACGGCAGCTCGCGCAGGCTCAGCGTGGCCGCCCGGGCGACGCGCGCGACCGCCGGGATGCTGAAGAACGCGAGCGCGAAGATCGTGTTCGTCAGGCTCGGCCCCAGGCTCTGCGCCACCGCGAGGGTGAGCACGAGCGACGGGAACGCGATGAGCACGTCGAGCAGCCGCATGATCACGGTGTCGACCTTGCCGCCGATGTAGGCGGACAGCGCCCCCAGCAGTCCGCCGATGGCGAGGCCGATGACGTTCACCGTGACCGCGACGAACAGCGACGCCCGCCCGCCGTGCAGGATCCGGGAGAGGATGTCGTTGCCGTTCGGGTCGGTGCCGAGCAGGTGCCCGGGCGAGAACGACGGGAGGCTCGACTCCAGCACGTTCCCGCCCACCGGGGCCGGGATCGGCAGGACCACCGGGCCCAGGAAGCACGCGAGGAACACGAACGCGGTGAGGCCGGCCGGCACCCAGAGGCTCAGTTTGCGCACCCACGCCCGGCGCGGACGCGGCGCGTCGGCCTCGGCGACCGTCGCCACGGGGGCGTCAACTGCTGCCATAGCGGATCCTCGGGTCGAGTACGGCGTAGAGCAGATCGGTGACGAGGTTCGCCACCACGGTCACCACGGCGAACACGATGACGCAGGCCTGGACCACCAGCATGTCCCTGGTGTTGATGGCCTGGACCATGAGCTGGCCGAGCCCGGGGATGGCGAAGATCTGCTCGATGATCACGGTGGCGCCGATCAGCGTGCTCAGGTTGAGCCCGACCACGGTGATCAGGCCGAACGACGAGTTGCGGAACGCGTGCCGGATCAGCACCCGCCAGGGGCCGACGCCCTTGGCCTGTGCGGTGATGATGTAGTCCTGCCCGAGCAGCTGGTCGACCAGGTCCCCGCGGAGGAACCGCGTGTAGAAGCAGAACAGCGGGAACGCGATCGCCGCCGCCGGGAGGGCCATGGTGCGGAGGTTCTCCACCGGGTCCTCGGTGAACGGCACGTAGCCGATCGCCGGGAACCAGCCGAGCTGCACCGCGAAGATCAGCACCAGGACGAGGGCGAGCACGTAGTTGGCGACCGAGAGCCCGGAGACGCTGACGACCATGCTCAGCCGGTCGAACAGCCGGTTCGGCCGGTACGCGGCGAGCAGCGCCACCGGGATCGCCAGGACGAGCGACCCGACCATGGCGAGGATCACCAGCTCGAAGGTGACGACCAGCCGCTCGCCCAGCAGGGAGGTCACCTGCTGGTCGCTCACGAACGACTTGCCCAGGTCGCCGGTGACCGCGCCGCCGAGCCAGTCGAGGTAGCGGATCCACGCGGGCCGGTCGAGCCCCATCTCCCGCTCGAGGGCCCTGACCTGCTCCTCGGTGGCCTCCACGCCCAGAAGCTGCTGCGCCGCGCTGCCCGGCACGAGGTTGAGCACCCAGAAGGTGAGGATGCTCACGCCAAGCGTGATCGGGATCGCCATCAGCAGGCGCTTGCCCACCAAGCGGAGGCTTGGTGAGGCAAGCAGCGCTGCTGTGACGTTTCGGGTGCGCCGCTCAACGGCGACCGTCACTGACTCCTCCAGACCTCGTCCCAGATGACGCCGGTGTTGACGACCAACGGCGGGATCTTGGTGGTAAGGCCGGGCCCGTAGACGCCCTTGACGACGACGTTGCCGGGAGCGAACGCGAGACCGAACGGGGCGTAGGCGTTGTCGCTGAGGTACTGGCCGAGCTCGGTGTAGAGCCGCTCACGCTCCGCCTGGTCGATCGTGGCCGAGGCCTTCCGGACCAGCTCGTCGATCTTCGGGTCCTTGATGCCGCTGTACGGCGAGGTGGAGGTGAAGCGGAAGCCGACGCCCACGCCGGAGGCCGGGTCCCAGGCGCCCGCGGTCTGCAGCATCGCCTGCCACTTGTTCGTCTGGAACTCCTTGATCAGCGTGGCGAGCTGGTGGTCGACGATCTCGACCTCGATGCCCGCTTCCTTCCACTGCGTCTGCAGCGCGGTGACGACCTGCTTGGCGACGTAGTTGCTGATCGTGCCAAGCTTGATCTTCATCCCGCCGAGCTCCTGGACGAGCTGCTTGGCCTTCTCCAGGTCGTAGGTGCGGTAGCCGGGCACGGTCTCCTTGTGGAAGAGGCCGCCGGACGCGGTGAACGACTGGCTCACCGGGTACTTGCCCTTGAACACGCCGTCCGCGATCGCCTGGAAGTTGGTGGCGTAGTAGATCGCCTCGCGGGCCTTCTTGTCGTTGAACGGCTCGATCTGGGTGTTGAGCTGGATGACGTACGGCGACGTCGGCGGCTGCAGCGTGACGGTGAGCTTGTCGTTGGCCTCCGCCTGCTCGAGCAGCGGCACGGTGTTCATGCCCTCGTAGGCGTGCGCCTGGCCGGAGAGCAGGGCGGTGTAGGCCGCCTGGTCACCGCCGATCGACTTGAAGGTGAGCTTGTCGAGGTAGGGCAGTCCCTGCTTGAAGTAGTTGGGGTTGCGCTCGAGCACCAGCTCCGAGCTGAGCTTGTTGCTGACGACCTTGAACGGGCCGGCGCCGACCGGGGTCACCCGGAACTTCTCCTCGCCCATCTCCTTGAGGGCGGTCGGGGAGACGATCCAGTTGACGTTCGACACCGGGAAGGAGTTGATCACGGCGCCGTACGGCTCGGAGAACCGGAGCACGACGGTGTTCGGCTCCTCGACCGTGATCGGGTCCTTCTCCGCCAGCGGCCAGGTCGGCTTACAGGTGCAGTTGGCGTTGAGGTTGCGCTCGAAGTTGAACCGGACGGCCTCGGCGTCGAGCGGCGTGCCGTCGGAGAACTTGATCCCGTCGCGGATCTTGATCTTTACGGTCTTGCCCCCGTCGAGCAGCTCATAGCTCTCGGCCTGGTGCGGCTCGACCCGGGCGTTGCTGCCATCGTCGTTGGCGCGGACCAGGAAGAGCCCGCCGTAGATGGCCTGCATCATCGCGATGTTGGCACCGCCGGTGGTGTTGCTGGCCGGGTCGAGCCCGGTCGGCCAGGAACCGGCGAACGCGCTGTCTTCAAGAACAGTGATCTCGCCGCCCTGCCGCGGAGACTCCACGGCCGCCGACGATCCTGCTGTGGATGCACCCTGGTTGCTGCACGCGGCAACGCCCAGCAGCGCCGCCAGAAGGACAGCTATTCGCTGCGTCTTCGTTCTCACTCGCGTCCTCCTGCTTTGGTGATCGCGACTCAGTGACCGATGTGTCGTCGCGAAGCGCGCTCCAGGCGAAGGTCGAACACCTTGGACGTGGACCCCCGACCACTCCGCAATGTGGCCTGGCTCACGGATTGAGCTAAGAGTGACCGCGTGATCTCCACGTGGCAAAGCAGGCTTTCGTGGGACGGAAGACATCGTTGGCCGCCTCACCGCCGTCCCCCTCCCGACGGTTAGACCGGCGGTGTCCGGCCGGGACATATGTCGTAGGCGGCCTGGGACCGGTGCCGCATGCGGCGCTCCGGCCGGTCCTCCGGCCCTCGCGTCACGTGCGCTTCCGCCTGGCGGGCGCCGCCTCGCGCGCCTCACCGGTCACATCCGTCACCGGGCCGAGGGCCCGTTCCGGGGCCGGATCCCGCCCCGGTTCCGCGCACCGCTTTCTCTCTCGAAAGCCCGGCACCGCCGGGGTTCGCGCCGCCGCGGCCGGGCCGTACCCCGGCCCGCCGTACCGGCCGCCCGAGGGCCGCCGGGACCGGGCGGGGGACGCGATTGGTTTCCGCGACGTGAAATCCTCGTCGCTTTCCGGTATCGCCATCGACATCCTGTCAGGCGACAGAGAGACGCGGATCGGCGTGACGCGATGCGGCGCGACCCGGTGGCCAAGGCGTCGCGCGCTCGGCGAGTCACCGGCCGCCCAGCCCCCTGAAGAGAGGCCCGCAGACTTATGGCAGAAACGGTACGTGCGGCCGTCCAGGTCGCTCCTCGCAAGATCGAGGTGCGTGAGTTCCCCCGTCCCAAGATCGGTGACGACGACGCGTTGCTGCGCGTGGAGGCGAACGGCATCTGCGGCAGCGACGTCGAGATCTACAAGGGACACATGGGCGTGGGGACGCGGAGCGACTTCACGCCGTTCGTGCCCGGACACGAGCCGATGGGCGTCATCGAGGAGATCGGCGAGCGCGCCGCGGCCCGCTGGGGGGTGCAGCCCGGCGACCGGGTGGCCGTCGAGATCATCGTCCCCTGCCACTCGTGCCGGCAGTGCGTCACCGGCGCGTACCAGTCCTGCCGGAACCGCAAGGCGAGCCACGGCGTGACCGGGATCGACGTGGCGCCGTCGCTGTGGGGCGGGTTCGCCGAGCTGATGTACCTGTCCCCGAACACGATCGTCCACAAGATCGACAAGACCCTGCCGGTCGAGGTCGCGGCGATGTTCAACCCGCTCGGCGCGGGCGTGCGCTGGGCGCTGCACTACGGCGGCGTGAAGCTCGGCGACACCGTGCTCATCCTCGGCTCCGGGCAGCGCGGCCTCGCCTCGGTGATCGCCTGCCGCGCGGCCGGCGCGGGCAAGATCATCGTCACCGGCCTGGAGGCGGACGCGCACAAGCTCGCCCTCGCCCGCGAGTTCGGCGCCGACCACACGATCGTGGTGGACGGCGAGAACGCCCAGGACACCGTGGAGACGGTGCGCGAGCTCACCGACGGTGAGGGCGCCGACGTCGTGCTGGAGCTGACCCCGATGGCGGTCCAGCCGCTGCACGACGCGCTGCTCGCCGCCCGGCACGGCGGCCGGGTGGTGCTCGCCGGCCTCAAGGGGCACCGCGACATCCCGCTCAAGACCGACCTCATCATCAACCGGGCGCTCACCGTGGTCGGCGCGTTCGGCGTGGACTACCGCGGCATGGAGGAGGCCATCCAGATCATCGAGTCGCGCCGCTACCCGCTGGAGAGGCTGCACACGCACTCGTTCACCCTCGACCAGACCGCCCTGGCGATCGAGACCCTCGCCGGCGAGGTCCCCGGCGAGCTCCCCGTCCACGTCACGGTCCACCCCAACGCCTGATCAACGCCCGGAGGGTTCCCCCACATGCTCATCGACTGTCACGCCCACCTGCTCCCCCGCGACTACCCGGCGGACGCGCCCGAGTGCTTCCCCCGCATGGAGCCGATCGACGGCGAGACCGCGCGCCTGCTGGTGTTCGGCGCCATGAAGTTCAAGGCGCGTGACGTGTTCTTCGAGGCCGAGCGGCGCGTCGAGGCGATGGACGCCGCCGGGGTCGACGCCGAGGTGCTCACCCCGATGCCGCCGCTGCTCCGCTACGAGCTGCCCGCCGGCGACTACCTGTCGCTGTGCCGGTGGGTGAACGAGTTCACCGCGGAGCTGTGCGCGTCCCAGCCCGGCCGGATGTACGGCTTCGGCATCGTGCCGATGCAGGACGTCGACGCCGCCACCGCCGAGCTGAAGGCGATCCGCGAGGCGGGCCTGTACGGCGTGGAGATCTCCTCGAACATCGCCGGCGCCTCCATCGGCGACGAGCGGTTCCTGCCGTTCTTCCAGGAGGCCGAGCGGCTCGGCATCCCGATCTTCGTGCACGCGATGCCGTCGCCGAACCCGCGGCTGCCGATGAGCACGATGGGCACGTTCGTGGTCGGCATCGAGGGCATGTACGCCGCGGCCTCGCTGATCCACGGCGGCACCGCGGAGAAGTGCCCGAACCTGCGGATCTCGTTCAGCCATGCGGCGGGCGGCTTCCCGCTCATGCTGCCCCGCGCCCAGTACTTCTGGGGCGGTACCTGGAACGAGGAGCCGCCGATCCCCGAGAAGGCGGTCGCCCACACCGAGGGTCCGTCCCCCATGGAGTACGCGCGCCGGTTCTACTACGACTCGCTCGTCTTCGACCGCCGCGCCCTCCGTTTCCTCGTCGACCTGCTCGGCCACGAGCGGCTGCTCGTCGGCTCGGACTTCCCGGCGATGGACCGCGAGGACCCGTGCGGGCGCACCCTCCGCATGCTCGACCTGCCGGAGGACGTGCTCAACGACATCACCTGGAACAACGCCTTCCGCTGGCTGGGCATCGACCCGCCGAAGTGACCCGGCGTCCGTGGTACGTCCCCTGGCGCGCCGGCTGACGCCAGGGGGAGGTGACACCGTGCCGGTGTCCGCCGAGCGCCGCCCCGTGCCGCCCGGACGGGGCGGCGTTCGGCCGTGCCCGCCCGCCGTACGGCCCCGCCTGGGGGATTTGGCGGCAATCGTCTCCTATGCCCGGGATTGACCCGCCGTCCGCACGGTACGTAGGGGGTGAGGCGGCCGCCTCTCCGCCCGACGGGCCGGAAGGAGGGCGTGGGCATGACCGAACGCTTCTACACAGCCGAGCACGACAGGCTGCGCGAGGTGGTGCGCGGCTACGTCGAGCGCGAGGTGGCGCCGAACCTCGGCCGCTGGGACCGGCAGCGGCTGGTGGACCGGGAGGCGTGGCTCGAGGCCGGGCGGCTCGGCCTGCTCGGCGCCCGGGTGCCTCCGGCGTACGGCGGGCCGGGGATCGACGACTACCGGGTGCGGTGCGTGATCGCCGAGGAGATGGCGAAGGCCGGGGCGGCCGCGCCCGCGCTGGGCTTCGCGCTCAACGACGACATCGTGCTGCCGTACCTGCTGCGGCTCGGCACCGAGGAGCAGAAGCGGCGCTGGCTGCCCGGCTTCGTCACCGGGGAGACGATCTCGGCGATCGCGATGACCGAGCCGGGCGCGGGCAGCGACCTGCGCGGCATGCGGGCGGTCGCGGTCCGGGACGGCGACGGGTGGGTGCTCAACGGCACGAAGACCTTCATCACCAACGGCATCCTCGCCGACCTGGTGATCGTCGCCGCGCAGACCCGGATCGACGGCGCGGACGCCGGGCTGAGCCTGTTCGTGGTGGAGGACGGCACGCCCGGGTTCACCCGCGGCCGCAAGCTCGACAAGCTGGGCCTGCACGCGCAGGACACCGCCGAGCTGTTCTTCGACGGCGTTCGCCTGCCCGACGGCAACCTGCTCGGCGGCGTCGGCGAGGGCCTGCGCCACCTGATCGCGAACCTGCCCTCGGAGCGGCTCTCCATCGCCTACTACGGCCTCGCCGCCGCGGAGGCCGCGCTCGGCTGGACGCTCGACGCCGCCCGGGAGCGCACCATCGCCGGCGTCCCCATGCTCGACCACCAGGCCGTGCGGTTCCGCCTCGCCGAGCTCGTCACCGAGGTGGAGGTGACGCGCGGTTACCTGGAGCGGCTCGTGCTCCGGTACAACGCGGGCGAGCTCGACGTGGTGGACGCGGCCAAGGCGAAGTGGTGGGCGACCGAGACGCAGCGGCGGGTGCTCGACGCCTGCCTGCGGCTGTTCGGCGGCGAGGGGGTGCTGCTCGACCGGTCGATCACGCGGGCGTTCCTCGACGCCCGCGTGCAGACGATCTACGGCGGCACCACCGAGATCATGAAGGAGATCATCGGCCGCTCGCTGCGCTCGTGACCGGTTTCCATGCACCCGCCGCCGAGCGCACGTCCTGCTCGGCCGACGGCGTCACGATCAACGGTCGATTCGCCGCGACGAACGGCGGAGCCGGGCATCGGTGCCCGGACGACCGGGCCGCGGACGCCGCTCACGTTATCCACGTGTGATCGGCGGCCCCGTACGCGGCGGCGGCGGCCGTGCCGTACCGCTCAGCCTCGGTGCTCCACCAGGTGGACGACCCGCAGCGGCGGCCCGACGAGCTCCCGTACGGCACGGCCGATGCGGGCCTCCGCCTCGGTCTGGCGTTCCAGGTGCTGCAGCACGTGCTCCTCCCAGGAGGCGACCGTCCACGCCTCCACGAGCACCCCCGGACGGTCCGGGTCGGCGAACAGCCGCCACCGCCGCGCCCCGGTGCGCCGCCGGGACCGGCGCACCTGCCGCATCAGATCGCGGAACGCCCGCTCGGCCGCCGGGTCCACCCGGTACTCGACCGGCACGAGCACCCGCCGCCGGCCGGTCGCGGCGGCGCGCGGCGGCTCCGGCCAGGGCACCGGGTCGCCTGCGGCCCTCGGCCGGGGCAGCCACCGCAGCAGCACCAGCAGCCAGACCGGCGCGAGCGCGGCGGCCGCGGCGCAGAAGGCGGCGGGGCCGCCGATGTGGTCGCCGACCGCGCCCCACAGGTAGGAGCCGACGGCGAGGCCGCCCTGGGAGGCGACCAGGTGGTAGGAGAGCGCCCGGGCGCGCACCCACGGCGCGAGGATCACCTGGTGGGTGGCCATGAGCGTGGACCCGACCGCGGTCCAGGCGAACCCCGCGACGGCGAGCCCCGCCAGGACCGGCGCCCTGTGGTCCGCCACCGCGACGACCACGAGGGCCGCCGCGTAGCAGGGGATGAGCAGCGCGGTGTACGAGGTGTTCGACAGCCGCCGGCGCAGCGGCGCGAGCAGCACGGTGCCGCCGACCGCGCCCGCGCCAACCACGGCGAGCATGAACCCGTAGCCGTCGGCGCCCTCCCCCATGCCGCGCATCGCGATCACCGGCAGCACGGCCCAGAACGCGCCGCCCGGGACGAAGAACCCGGCCGTGACCGCGAGCAGCCGCAGCTGGTCGGCGCTGTGTGTCACGTGCGCGAACCCGGTGCGCAGCGCGGCGGTGAACCGCTCCGCGCCGAGCGGGCGGCGCAGGTTCCGCGCGGTGAGCCCGGCGAGCGCGTAGCAGAGGAACGCGGCCCCGCTCACCGCGAACGCGGCCGTTGCCCCGGAGACGACGATGAGCACGCCGCCGAGCGCCGGGCCCACCACGCGCGCCAGGTTCACGCTGATCGACGCGAGCATCGACGCCGACGGCATCAGCTCCGGCTCGACGATGTCCGGCACCGACGCCGACCAGGCCGCCTGGTTGATCGCCTGCGCGGTGCCGAGCAGCACGGTGAGCACGAGCAGCGGCACCGGCGCGAGCGCCCCGGCCAGGCTCGCCCCCACGAGCACGAGCCCGGTGAGCGTCGCGGCGAGGTTGGTCGCCACCAGCACGGTACGGCGCGGCAGCAGGTCGGCGAGCACCCCCGCGGGCACGCCGAGCACGAGGAACGGCACGGTGATCGCCGCCTGCACCAGGGCGACCATGAGCGTGGAGTGCCCGGCGTGCACCATGTACCACTGCGCGGCCACGGTCTGCACCCAGATGCCGAGCTGCATCGCCAGGTGGCCGCTCCACAGGGTGCGGAAGGCCGGCGACCGCCGCAGCGGCGCGAGCAGCCCGGCACCCCGGTGGGCGTCGTCGCGGCGGTCGCGCGCGCGATCGCCGTGCCGATCCCGTTCCAGAGGCCGGACCGTCAAGCCCCGGCGCCCTCCCCCGGCACGGGTTCGAACACCGCGCCGCCGACCGGCCCGTCCGTCCCGCCCTCGGGGGTGCGCAGCCGCAGCCGCATGCCCACCTCGAGCCGGTCGAACGGCACCCCGGCCACGTTCGCCATGATCGTCGGCCCGCCGTCCAGGCTCACATAGCCGAGCACGTACGGCACGGCCTCGGCGAACGCCGGATCCGGGCGGTGCACGACCGTGTACGAGTAGAGCGTGCCCTCGCCGGAGAGCACCCGGGTGGTGGTCGGCCCGCCCAGGCAGGCCGGGCACCGGTCCCGCGGCGGCCAGACGTGCCCGTCGCACACCTCGCACCAGGTGACCACGAGCTCGCCGCGGGCGAGCCCGTCCCAGAACGCCCGCGACTCGGGCGTGACGTCCACCGCGACCTTCGGCAAAGTGCTCACTTCACATCCCCCGGCACAGGATCGCCGTCGCCGCCGAGGCCCGGTTGCCGAGCGAGAAGCCGGACCCGTGCACCAGCGCGAACTCGCAGTCGGGCACCTGCAGCTCCGGATGGGCCTCGCCGCGCAGCTGCCGTACCGCCTCGATCGCCCGGATCATGCCGCCGCGGCGGTCCGGGTGGTTGTTGGCGAGCCCGCCGCCGTCGGTGTTGAACGGCAGCCGCCCGTGCGGCGCGTGCAGCGCCCCGTCCCGGACGAACCTGCCGCCCTCGCCCTTGGCGCAGAACCCCAGGTCCTCCAGGGCGGTGAGTACGGTGATGGTGAACGAGTCGTACAGCGACACGTAGTCGATGTCGCCGGGGGTGAGCCCGGCCGCGGCGAACGCCTCCGGCCCGGTGCGGGCGGCCCCGGTGACGGTGAGGTCGACCTTGCCGTTGTTCCAGTGCCGCACGGTGGTGGCCTCGGCGAGGATGCCCGGGCAGGGCCGGCCGAGGCTCGCGGCGATCTCCTCGGAGACCACGACGAGCGCGCCGCCGCCGTCGGTGGTGACGCAGCAGTCGAGCCGGTGCAGCGGCTCGGCGATCGGCGGCGACTCGAGCACCTCCTCGACGGTGACCCGGTTGCGCAGCAGCGCATTGGGGTTGAACGAGGCGTGGTAGGCCGCGGCCACCTTGATGTGCGCCAGGTCTTCGCGGGTGGTGCCGTACTCGTACATGTGCCGCCGGGCGACCAGCGCGTACTGGGCGATGAGCGTGGAGCCGTGCGCGGCCTCGAACGGCAGCATCGGCGAGGGTGGCGCGCCGCGCAGGCCGACGCCCTGCCGGGGCAGCCCGGCGTGGATGATCAGCGCCACGCGGCACCGGCCGGCCTGGATCGCCCGCGCGGCCGCGCCGAGCGCCGCCACGTAGGTGGCGCCGCCGAGGTCGGTGCCGTCGACGTGCCGCAGGGTTGGCGAGGCCGAGCAGCTCGGCGAGCGCGAGCGGCCCGCCGGGGGTGACCGAGGTGAACAGCCCGTCGACGTCGGCCGGGGCGAGCCCGGCGTCGGCGAGCGCGCCGGCCGCGATCTCCAGGTGGACGGACTCCAGCGAGCGGCCGGGGATGTGGCGTTCGGGGTGTTCGAAGGCACCGGCGATCCGGGCCATGACCCTGCCCATGTGTCTCCTCACTCTCCCACGCCGGGCGCGAAGCGGACCGGCGCGCCGGTGGCGCGGACCACGGTCTCCGGCGCGACGCCGGGGGCGAGCTCGAGCACGGTGAAGACGCCGTCGCCCGGCTCGAACACGCCGAGGTCGGTGATGACGCGGCGCACCACGCGCGGCCCGGTGAGCGGCAGCGTGCACGCGGGCACGAGCTTGGGATCGCCCCTGCGGTCGCAGTGGTTCATCAGCACCCACACCCGCTTCGCGCCGAGCACGAGGTCCATCGCGCCGCCGACCCCGGGGGTACGGCCCGGCGCGGTCCAGTTCGCCAGGTCGCCGCAGGCCGACACCTGCAGCGCGCCGAGCACGGCGAGGTCGAGGTGGCCGCCGCGGATCATGCCGAACGAGTCGGACGAGTCGAAGGTCGCGCCGCCCGGGACGATGGTGACCGGCCGTTTGCCCGCGTCGGTCACGTCGACGTCGATCTCGTCCTCCGGCGGCGCCCCGCCCATGCCGAGGATGCCGTTCTCCGAGTGCAGGAAGATCTCCCGCGCCGGGTCGAGGAAGTCGGCGACCAGCTGCGGCATGCCGAGGCCGAGGTTGACGTACCAGCCGCCGGGGATGTCGGCGGCGGCCCGCGCCGCGATCTGCTCGCGGGTCCAGCCCGTCCGGGCGGCCGCGGCGGGCCGGGTCGCCGCGGGTGCGGTGCTCGTCACCGGGCGGCTCCTTCCTTCGACTGCACGACGTGGTCGACGTAGATGCCGGGGAGGTGGATGTCGTCGGGGCCGAGCTCGCCGACCTCGACGATGTGCCGGGCCTCGACGAACGTGGTCGTGGCCGCGATCGCGGCCACCGGGTTGAAGTTGCGCGCGGACAGCCGGAACGCGCAGTTGCCGAGCCGGTCCGCCCGGTCGGCCTTGACCAGCGCGAAGTCCACGTGGAGGGCGTACTCGAGCACGGCCTGCCGCCCGCCGAACGTGCGCACCTCCTTGGGCGGGAGGTACTCGACCGGCCGCCCGGAGGCGTCGTACCGGCTCGGGTAGCGGCCGTTCGCCAGGTCGGTGCCCGCCGAGGTCGGGGTGTAGAAGGCGGGGATGCCGTACCCGGCGGCGCGCAGCCGCTCGGCGAGCGTGCCCTGCGGGACGAGCTCCAGCTCGATCTCCCCGGCGAGCAGCCTGCGGTTGAACTCCTTGTTCGAGGGGAACGAGCCGGTGAACTTCCGGATCCGCCCCTCCTCGGCGAGCCGGCCGACGCCGCGCGGGTCGATGCCGGCGTTGTTCGCCACGATGTGCAGGTCGCGGCGGTCGAGCTCGCACAGGGCGTCACACAGGTCCATCGGCACGCCGGTGACGCCGAAGCCGCCGATCGCGATCGTCGCTCCCGACGGGATCATCTCCATCAGCTCGAGGGCGGAGCCCCGTATCTTGTTGATCAATTCAGCGCACTCCGTGGCTTTCGGGTACGGCGTGGCGGACCCGGCCGTCGCGACCGGGGGAGACGCGACGGCCGGGCCGGGTGGCGGGGACACGAAGGGGTGGCGGAACGAGGCCCGGCCACGCAGTGGGGTGACGCAGCGGGGTGCCCGGGACGGGTCACCGGGTACGGGGTCAGGACGAGTGGGCGCCCATCATGGCGGCGGCGAGGTCCTCGGGGCGGAACATCTGGGCCGGCGGCGGGGGACCCCACGAGTAGTAGGTCTTCGGCCCCTCCCACTCGCCGGGCTCCCACAGCTCTTCGTCGACGATGACGTCCATGTCGGAGTAGTACTCGGTGAAGTTGCCCGCCGGGTCCTTCAGGTACCAGAAGAAGTTCGACCCGACGTAGTGCCGCCCGAGCCCCCACACGTGCCGCCGCTCGTCGGCCTCGAGCATGCGCAGCGCGGCCTGGCCGACCGCGTCGACGTCCGGCACCTGCCATGAGGTGTGGTGGAGGAACCGGATCGGGGCGGACTGGACGAGCAGGTTGTGGTGGTCGGTGGAGCAGCGCAGGAACCCGGCCCGGTCCTTGATCAGGTCGCTGATCTTGAAGCCGATGCCCTTGACGAAGAAGTCCTGGGAGCGTTGCTGGTCGGTGGAGCCGAGCACGACGTGGCCGAGCTTGCGCGGCCGCAGGTGCTCCTCGTCCCGGGTGAGCGCCGCGGCGCGGGCGTTCGGCCGGTCCACGCGGCCGGGCCCGTTCACCGCCGCGGGCGGGGTCTCGGCCTGGCGGATGCGCTCGGCGATCTCGACTCGGACCTCGACGCCGGTGCCCTCCTCGAACGCGGTGAGCGCGGCGGGCTCCCGCCTCGCCGCGACGCCGAGCGCGGCGAGGTTCGCGGCGATCCGGTCGAGGTCGTCGGGGTCGTCCACGCCGATGCCGACCTGGACCGCGCGCCGCCGCTCGGTGCGGACGAGTCTGAGCTGCTCGCCGCCGTCGACGGTGGCGAACCGGCCGTCCCCGAGCGGGGTGAGACCGAACTCGGTGTAGTACGCCTCGGCCGCGGCGACGTCGGGGACGCCGAGGACGAGCCTGGTGAGTCTGTGCAGTGGCATCGCCGGTTCCCTCTCATGCGGATGGCTCGTACGGCCGGCCCTGGATTCCGGTGGGCGGCGCTCAGTCCTGCGCCGCGATCGGGTTGCGCAGCACGCCGACGCCGCCGATCTCGACCTCGACCACGTCGCCGGGCGACAGCAGCCGCGGCGGGTCGGAGAAGAGGCCGACGCCGCCCGGGGTGCCGGCCGCGATCACGTCGCCGGGGTTGAGCGGCGTGAACGTGGACACGTACGCGATCAGCTCGGCGACCGAGAAGAGCATGTCCTTCAGCCGGGCCGACTGGCGCACCTCGCCGTTGACCCGGGTGACGAGCTCGGCGTCGCCGAGGTCGGCCACCTCGTCGGCGGTGACGATCCACGGGCCGAAGCCGCCCGAGCGGTGGAAGTTCTTGCCGGGGGTCCACTGGCCGCTGTGCCGCTGCCAGTCGCGGGCGCTGCCGTCGTTGAAGCAGGCGTAGCCGAAGACGTGCTCGGCCGCGGCGCTCTCCGGAACGTTCCACGCCCGCTTGCCGATCACGACGGCGAGCTCGCCCTCGTAGTCGAACTGCTCGCAGACCCGGGGCAGGACGATCGGCTCGCCGTGGCCGACCACGCTGTCCGCGTACCGGGTGAAGATCGTCGGGTGCTCCGGCCGGGCGGCCGAGAGCTTCACCTCCTCGCGGTGGGTGGGGAAGTTGACCCCGGCGCACAGCAGCTTCGCCGGCTCCACCGGCGGCAGCAGGGTGACCTCGTCGAGGCCCGCGGTGGCCGGCGCCGCGGCGAGCGCGGCCGAGTCGGGCAGCGTCCCGCCCGCGATGAGCTCACGGACCGAGCCCGCGGTCACGCCGGGCACGTCACGGTGGTCGACGACGCGGTCCCCCACCACGAACCCGTAGGAGACACGGCCGTCGTGGGCATAGCTGACGATCTTCACGATGCTCCTCAACCGGTGCCGATCGGAAAACAGCTCTCACTAGACCACATGATTGTTGATTGCACAAGAGATTTTCGAAAATCCACGCTGCTATCATCAACGCCATGGTGCGGACCAACGGGGCGGAGACGCTGGGCGCGGACGTCTACGTGCAGCTGCGGTCGGACATCCTGGACGGCCGCTACCTGCCCGGCGAACGCCTGCAACCGGCCAAGCTCGCCGCCACGTACGGCGTGAGCGCCGGGGTGATCCGCGAGGCGCTCACCCGGCTCGCCGAGCAGCGGCTCACCGTGGTCGAGCCGAACCGGGGTCACCGCGTGGTCACGATCAGCGTCAAGCAGATCCGCGACCTGGTCCAGCTCCGCCAGATCAACGAGTGCGCGGCGCTGCGGTTGTCGATGGAGCACGGCGACGCCGCCTGGGAGGGCGAGGTGCTCGCCGCCCACCACCGGCTGCGCTCGGTCGGCCCGGTGCTGGAGGCCCCGGCGGACGCCTGGGCGGCCGCGCACCGGGACTACCACATGGCGCTGTTCTCCGCCTGCGGCAACGAGCGGCTGCTGCGGCTGTGCGAGGAGCTGTTCGCCGCCTCCGAGCTGTACCGCCGCTGGTCGAGCGGGCCGGTCGACGAGCGCACCCCGGACGAGCGGCGGGCCCGCGGCGCCGAGGTGGACGCCGAGCACGCCGCGATCCTCGAGGCCGTGCTCGCCCGGGACGCCGACCGCGCGGTCGCGCTCTACCACGAGCACCTGGAGCACACCGCCCGGAACGCGGGCGCGGCGGTCGAGGCCGCCGCGCGCCGCATCGCCGCCCAGGAGGCGCTCAGTCGGGGCGCGGCGCCGGGTTCCGGGTCACCGCGCGCAGCAGCGGACGGGACAGCGCGTCGGCCGCGATGACCCCGCCGAACCCCACGGCGATCGTGACGAGCAGGATGGCCGCCCCGCCCGCGCTGAGCGTGGCGAACACGAACGGCAGCGCGCAGAACATCCCGGCGAGCAGCGAGCCGCCGCCCATCACCGCGAGCGGCACGAGGGTCTCGATGCGCCGTGCCCGGTCGAGCACCTCGAGCGGGGTCCCGGCGAGGCGCAGCAGCGCGTAGGTCTGCCGCCGGTCGAGCACCGAGGAGGACGCGGTGATCCCCGCGCTCACGATCGCCACCAGGAACGAGGCGGCGAGCACGATCAGCGTGCCGGTGCGCAGGTCGGCGAAGAGGATGAACGCGGCCCGCTGCTCGTCCATGGGCGAGGTCGCCACGTGCCCGGGCACGAGCCCGGCGAGCGCGGTGCGCGCGGTGTCCACCTGCGCGGTGCTCGCGGTCTCCGGCAGCTCCACGATCACCCGGGCCCGCTGCGGCACGTCCGCCCGCGACCGCCCGTCGGCGCGCGGCTCCGAGACGCGCACCTTGGCCTCGATCCCGGCCCGGGCCAGCCGCACGCGGGCGCCGCCGGCGACCGTGCGCACCTGCTCCGCGGGCGCGAGCACGATGAGGTCGGTCGTGGACGGGCTGCCGAGCATGCCGCCGGACGGGGTGAGCAGCCCGGTGAACCCGGCGATGAAGCCGGTGAGCGCCACGCCCGCGATCGTCCGCCACGCCGACCTGGGATCGTCGACCAGCCGCCGCCCGGCGAGCAGGGCCGCCGGGCCGCGCGCCACCCGCGCGGTGATCCGGCCGATCACGCTCACCACCCACGGACCGGTGAGGTTGAGCGCGAGGAAGGCGAGCGCGAGCACCACGGCCACCACGGTCACCGAGGTGCTGCGGGACGCGAGCGGCACCACGGCGAGGGCCGCGAACAGGGCGACCAGCCGGATCACCCGCATGCCGGGCGGTGTCTCCCGCTTCGCCACCCCGAGCGGGCTGATCACCACGCGCCGCAGCCCGGCCACCGCCGACACCCCGACGAGCAGCGGTACGGCGAGCAGCACCCCGGCCACCGGGAGCAGGCCGGGCCACAGGTCGGAGACGAACCACGGGCCGCCCGCGAGCTCGATCCGCGCCACCAGCGGCATCGACGCGACGTACAGCACGAGGCCGAGCACGGCCGCGCCGGCCGCGACGATCACCGCCTCGGCGACCGTCATCAGCACCACCTGCCCCGGCGTCGCCCCGACCAGCCGCAGCGCGGCGAGCCGCTGGTCCCGCCGGGCCACCGTGAGCCGGGCCGCCGCGCCCCCGAACACCAGCAGCGGCACGACCATGAGCACGCTCGCGATCACGGTGAGGATGCGGTAGCCGAGCAGCATCTCCCCGTGCTTCCCGGTGAAGTCGGCGACCCGCGTCGGCCCGATGACCGTGGACGACGCGTACAGCGGTTTCCGGGTGACCGCGGGGTCGTCGGGCGCGCGCCCCACGACGGCGACGAGCTCGTCCGGGTGCACCAGGGCCTCGTCGCCGATCGTGCCCGCCACCGTGCCGGGGAAGCGGCCGGCGAGCCGCTCGTCCGGCAGCCGCCGGGCCAGCTCGGCGAGCGCGGGCGACAGCCACACCTCGCCCGGCCGCGGCATGCGGGTCAGCCCGGGCGGGTGCACGCCGGACCGCTCCGCGCCGTCGAGCGGGGCGATGGTGACCACGGTGATGATCTCGTCCTCGACGAAGTCCTGGGCGACCGCCTGGATCGCCACGGCCCCGCCGCTCGCCTCGACCGGGTGGCGCCACGCCTCCCGGTCCGCCCGGGCGAGGAACGCGACGTTCCCGGCGATGGTGAACAGCAGCAGCGCGGTGGACACGGTCACCGCGGCGGCGGTGAGCACGGTGCCGAGCATGCCGTGCCGGCCGGCGCCGCGCAGCAGCCGCCAGCTCAGCGAGAGCACGCCGGTCACGCCCGCCCCCGCACGGTCGTCTCGGGGGCCGCCGGGTGGCCCGGGTCCTGCGGCGAGGGGGCGGCCGTGCCGTACCGGGAGCCGATGATCCGGCCGTCCCGCATCTCGAGGACGCGGTCGCACCACGCCGCGACCTGCGGGTCGTGGGTGACCACGACGAGGGAGGCGCCGTTGTGCTTGGTCGCCTCGACGAGCAGGCGCATGGTCTCCTGGCCGGTCGCCTGGTCGAGGGCGCCGGTCGGCTCGTCGGCGAAGATCACGGCGGGGCGGGTGACGAGCGCCCGGGCGATCGCGACCCGCTGGGCCTGCCCGCCGGACAGCTCCCCCGGCCGCCGCGCGGTCAGGCCGTCGAGGCCGAGCGGGGCGAACCAGCGCCGCGCCTCGCCCACCGCCTTCGCCCGCGGCACGCCGCCGAGCATGAGCGGCAGGGCGACGTTCTCGTCCGCGGGCAGCTCGGGCAGGAGCTGCCCGAACTGGAACACGAACCCGAACCGGGTACGGCGCAGCTCGCTGCGCCCCCGCTCCCCCATCGTGTCGATCCGTTGCCCGAGCAGGTGGACCTCGCCGGAGTCGGGCCGCATGATCCCGGCGAGGCAGTGCAGCAGGGTGGACTTGCCGGAGCCGCTCGGCCCCATGATCGCCACGGCCTCGGTGCGGCCGATCGCGACGTCCACCCCGGCGAGGGCGACGGTGGTGCCGAAGCGTTTCACCAGTCCCCGGCCCGTCAGTACGGGTTCGTTCGTGTCCGCGGTTGTGCTCATACGGACACCCTCGCCGAGCCGCCCCGTACCGCGGATCGGCCGACCGGGCGAAACGCGTCCGCCCGCATCGGCCGAAAGTCGGAGGCGCCCGAGCCGCGCCGGGTCAGTTCTGCTGTTTGAGCTCGGCGCAGGCGATGCGGCCGCCCGAGTCGCCGGCCTTGCGGGTCTCGGCGTCCGGCCCGCCCTTGCCGTCCACGCGGTAGCGCTCGGGGATGTTGCCGTGGTTGTCCGGCTTCTCGTGCACGAGCATCGCGGTGCCCTCGCCGCCGACCAGCTTGTCCACCTGGACCCGGTCGGTCACGTACGAGCCCTCGCCGGTGCCGTCCTTGTTGACGAGCAGGTTGGGCAGGTCCCCCTCGTGGTCCGGGTGGTCGCCCGAGCCGAGGTGCGCCCCGGCGCTGGAGAACGGGCTGCCGGTCTTCGGGTCCTTGGCCGCGGCGTCGCAGACGCCCTTGGCGTGCAGGTGGAGCCCGTGGAAGCCCGGGGGCAGGTCGCGCGTCTTGACGGTCACCCGGGTCTTGCCGTCGCCCGCGTCCTCGACCTCGACGGTGCCGACGGTCCGGCCCTCGGCGTCCTTCAGCTCGGCGCTCACCCCGCCGGTGGGCGACTCGGTGGGCGACGGGGACGGCGAGGCCCACGCGGCGCCGGCGCCACCCGCCGCGGCGAGCGACGCCAGGGTCAACGAGACAGCTGCGTACCGGAGCATGGAAATCCCCTTTCCGGTTCCGCCGGCGCCCGCCGCCGCGGCGGAACGCCGACGTCGGGTACAGCCAGGTTAGGCAGCCGCCCGGGCGGCGTGGCCCAAGCCGGCGTCAACTCTGCGCCCGTACTGTCTTGCCGATCCCACCTCGCGCTTTCGGCCGCGTCCCGCCCGCCCGCGCGCCGGTCAACGCACGACCGGGTACGGCCCAAGCCGCGGTCGCGCGGCGGCCGGGGTGGGTCAGGCATCCCAGGCGGCCCCGAGGGCGAGCAGCCGGTCGCGGTACTCCAGGTGCGCGGTCCACTCGGCGGGCCAGGCGGCGGCGCCGTGCCAGGCCCCGGCGAACGCGCCGGTCAGCGCGGCGATGGAATCGGAGTCGCCGGAGGAGCAGGCGGCGCGGCGCACCGCGGCGAGCGGGTCGCCGGGCAGCAGCAGGAAGCAGTAGAGGCCGGTGGCGAACGCCTCCTCGGCGGTCCAGCCCGCGCCGGTGGCGAGGCACGGGTCGGCCTCGAGGTCGGGGGCGGCGAGCGCGCGCTCCAGGCGGTCGAGCACGGCGAGGCACTCGTCCCAGCCGCGGGCGAGGTACGCCGCGGGGTCGGCGGCCCCGGCGCGGGCGGCGAGGTCGCCGAGCCAGTCGGCGTGGTAGACGGTGCGGGAGGCCTTGGCGTGGTCGCGCAGCGCGGCCACCAGGCCGGCGGGGCCGGTCCCGTCGGCGAGCAGCCGTACCGCACGGGCGGTGAGGTCGGCGGCGGCGAGCGCGGTGGGGTGCCCGTGGGTGAGGGCGGCCTGGAGCTGGGCGGCGGCCGAGCGGGTCGGCGCGTCGAGGCCGGGGACGAGCGCGACCGGGGCGACCCGCATGTTCGCCCCGCAGCCCTTCGACCCGGTCTGGCTCGCCGCCTGCCAGGGGCGGCCGCCGCCGAGCAGCTCGCAGGCGCGCAGGCAGGTCGTGCCGGGCGCGCGGTCGTTGTCCGGCGACCGCCACCAGGCGAGGAAGCGGTCGCGCAGCGGGCCGACGAGCCGGTCCGGGGTGAGCGGCCCGGCCGCGGTCGCGTCGGCGAGCGCCTCGGCCACGGCGAGGGTCATCTGGGTGTCGTCGCTGACGAGCACCCGGCCGCCGGAGACGGTCAGGGTCATCGCGCGCCACGGGCCGTACCGGGCGGTGATCTCGCCGACGCCGAGGAACTCGGCCGGATAGCCCAGCGCGTCGCCGATGGCGAGGCCGAGCAGGGTTCCGGTCGCCGCTCGTTTCACGTGCTCACCCCCACAGCCGTCATCGAATCGGTACGGCACCGCCGGGTGGGTCACCGGTTGAGGCAGCCCCGGGGGTGCCGCCGGTGGGCGCCGCCCGGGACGGGCGGGTGCCCGGCCGCCCGGCGCGCCGCGGTCCGGCGCTCGTAGGCGCGCATCTCGGCGAGCACCTCGAGCGGGTCCTCCAGCAGCCGGGAGAAGGCGAGCTCGGCGGCGCCGACGAGGGTGGCGTCGTCGCCGAGCCCGGCGACGCGGAGCCGTACCTGCTCGCGGGAGACGGGCAGCACGTTCGCCCGGATGCGGGCGCGGACCTGGGCCTCGGCGCGCGGGTAGACCTCGCGCAGCATGCCTCCGAAGATCACCATGCCCGGGTTGAACAGGTTGATCAGGTTGGCCACGCCGATGCCGAGCCAGTCGCCGATGCGGTGGAACGCGTCACGGGCGGCGGCGTCGCCCTCGTCGGCGGCGCGCACCACCGTGTGCCAGCCGTCGCGGCCGGACAGCTCGCCGGACCGCCCCGCGAGGTCGATCAGCGCCTGCTCGCCGACCTCGGCCTCCAGGCAGCCGCGCGAGCCGCACGCGCACGGCCGCCCCTGGTACGGGTTCACCATCATGTGGCCGACCTCGCAGCCGTACCCGCGCTCGCCGTCGAGCAGCCTGCCGTCGACGATGATCCCGCCGCCGACGCCGACGTCGCCGTGCAGGTAGACGAGGTTCCGGTAGCCGACGCCCGCGCCGCGCTCGTGCTCGGCCACCGCGCCGAGATGGGCCTCGTTGCCGACGAGCACCGGCAGCCCGAGCCGCAGCCCGAGCTCGGCGCCGAACGCCTGGTCCACCCAGCCGAGGTGCGGGCCGTACCGCACCATGCCGTCGGCGCGGCTGATCATGCCGCAGTAGGAGGCGCCCACCCCCACGCAGGCCGCGTCCGGCGGCGCGGTACGGCGCAGCTCGTGCCCGAACGCGGCGAGCACCTCGACCACGTACTCGAGGTCGGCGCCCGCGCGCCGCCGTACCGCCTCGCGGCGGTCGAGGATCCGTCCGCCGAGCGCGACCCGGGCGGCGACGAGCCGGTCGACCCGGACGTCGAACGCGAGCACGTAGAGACGGGACTCCGGGCGGACCACGAGGGACGGCCGCCCGGCCCGGCCGGTGTCCCGCGGCTGCTCCTCCCGGACGAGCCCGGCCGCGGACAGCTCGGCGGTGAGCGCCATGATCGTGCTCCGGTTGAGCCCCATGCGGGTGGCGAGCTCCGACCGGGACATCGCGCCGCTGCGGTGCAGGTGCCGCAGGAGGGTCCCGAGGTTGTGCCGGCGTATCTCCTCCTGGGAACGGCCGCCCTTCACCATGCCGCCGCCCGCGTTCCGGACGCCTGACGGCGCGGGGGCAGGGCGCGATCGCGCACGCCGGTCACCCGCGACGCCCCGGGCGCGTGACACGGGTACCGGCCGCGCTCCCGACCGGGACGTGGCGGGAAAGGCCGCGGGCGTGGAACTTTCACGGACCGAGCCCGCCGTCCGCCGCCTGCCGGGTGGCCCTCGCGTGCCGCCTCGAGCGCCTCGGGACGGGAGGTCCGGGGCGGCGGACAGAGAGTCAGCGATCGGGCCATGTGTTCATATGAACATAGAACGTGTGCTCTGGCAAGTGACGTCCTGCCGTACGGGCATGCGGCACGGGCCGTCCGGAGACGGGCTCCGGTGCGTGCCCAGGGCCCGGCACGGCGGTCGCCCGGCCGTTTCGCGCCGCGCCGGCGCGCGCCGGTCGGCGCAACGGGGAACACGGGGCCGATCACCTCACAACCCACCTATCGCCAGTCAACACCAGACCGTCAAGAGACTGCGAAAAGCGCTGCCCACCTGCGGTTTCGCAGTGTTGGACGGCCGGGGCCACGTGACGGCTCAGGACATCGAAGCAGGAAGACGGAAGTCCGGACAGCGTTCCAGGCGTGAGATGTGACCCGGTCCACTCGCCCGAGGGCCACGGGTCGGCCGCACGGAACGCCGGTCGGGGGCAAACCGCGACACCTGCGACGGTCGTGGCCGTCATCCCAGTGGCCACCGTACCTGGCCCTCGCATCCGGATCCCAGGTGAACCGCTCCAGCTGGGCGGCGCACGCCCACGGTCCCCCGCCCGGTCCCCTGCCGGTGCCCCGGCCCAGGTGCGGGTGAGGGCGATGTCCCCCTTCGGTCCGGGTGCAGGGGCCCGACAGTTCCGGAGGAATCGGAGCCGTCGTAGGGCCCGCCCCTCACGTCTTCTCCGGTGCCCTGCCCCGCCCCGCTCCGAGGGCGGCGCGAGGACGGAGTCCCCGCGCCGCGCTTGCCGATCAGGTGTCCTTGGGCGTCTCCCGCTCCGACTCGCCGAGCTCCTGGAACACGGTGATGTGCAGGCCCGCGGGCGCGTCCAGCCGGGAGTTGAGCGAGCGCCACGGGGTCCTCGTCGGCGGGGCGACCTGCTCGGCCCCCGCCTCGACGAGCCGGGCGGTCACCGCGGGGGTGTCGTCCACCTCGAAGGCGAGCCGGATCTTCGGCGCCACCTGGCGGCCCACCTCCACCTCGTCGATGAACCGCTTCTGCGCCGGATTCGCGATCTCCAACGTCGCCCGGCCGGCGTCGAGGATCGTCACCCGGGCGTCGCCCTCCCCGGAGATCGCCGCCTGCTCGGGCATGCCGAGCACGTCACGGAAGAAGGCGACGGCCGCGTCATAGTCCTCCGCCTCGACCACGACGCGAAGCTGGCGGACACCCGGCGCGTCACCACCCGCCCCTGTCGCGCTCATCTCATCCCCCCTCGGTGTCAACAGGGTCAAAACGTGGCGAGGATACCTACGAGACGGGCCTCGCCGACGTTGTGGCCGGTCAGCGTGGTCACCGAGAAACCGTGGCCCGCCACGGCCGGCGCCACCTTTGCGCCGATCTCCCCCGCGCGTGCCTCGGTCGGCGCCTCCCAGTACAGGTGGAGCCCGCCGCCGGGCGTAGCGCGGGCGGCTCCCGTTCCGCTGGGCCGGTCCAGAAGAGATTGACGTTGACCGCGAAGATCTTGTCGAAGGAACCGGGCTCGAACTCGGCCTCGTCCAGGGACGTGGTGAGGAAGCCCGCCCGCCCCGCCGTCACCGCGTCCCGGTTGCGCCGCACGGCGGCCTCGATGGCCGTGCTCGATCGGTCGAGGCCGAGGTAGGTGCCCCGGTCAAGGCGGTCGAGCACGAGCGCGGCAGCCACCCCGCGCCCGCAGCCGATCTCCAGCACCCGATCGTCCGGCCCGAGGCCCAGCGTCTCCACCGCCCACGACAGCCGTAAGGGCACCTGGGTTCCCATGGTCGCCACCCTATGCGTCGGCGCCCGCCGATGGCCGGGCAGGATTCGATCGCTCCTTCGAGCAGAACGAACCCGGTCGCGCCGCGGACGACGCGGCCGGGTCCTGGGACGACCGGCACCGCGCGGCTGCGGCGACCGCCGCCCCGGTGCGCCCGTGCCCTTCGCTCATCGCCCGCTTCTCGATGGCACGTCCGGCATTTCGGGTACGGCGGCACGCCGTGGGGCGACGAGGAGTCCTCGGCCTCGATAGGCCCGTGATGCGCCGGCGGCACCGGACGAGATCGGCGAGGGTCGGGATCTACCGGATGGCGCCGCGATCCACCGCGACGCCGCACGCCTTGCGACGCCGCGTGAGCCGCGGCGGCGGAACCGCGGAAGCGGGGAACGGCGAGCGCCATCCCATCCCGCCCGGCTCAGCCGACCAGAGGCATCACGGCGGCCGGGTCGGCGGTCACGATGCGCCCGGTGGTGCGCTGGTAGCGCCGGACGAGGTCGACAAGGCGGGATCGGCGGCCAAGGCGCCGGTCAACTCCCAGCACCACGTTACGGCGCGGCGGCGGGAAGGCCGCGGCAAGGGCGGCGAGCACGGCGTTCGGTTCCGCGCCCACCCGGTTGAGCACCCACGCCGTGCCGGCGTCGAAGGCGACGAGCGCGAGGGCCAGATGTTCCCGGCGGTGCCACCGCTCGCGGCGGGCGAGGGCCAGCCGCAGCGAGGCCTCGTAGGCCGCCTGGGCGTCCAGGCCGATCGGGGGGTTCATTCTGGCGCAGCGGCGACGCGCCTTGGCCGCGCCGAGCGGCAGCAGCGGCTCCCGCGCGGGCGGGCGGTCGAGCAGCGCGGTACCGGCCTCGCCCAGCATCCGGTCGAGGTCGACACCGAGCGTGGCGAGGATCTCCCGGTCGGCCGCCGCCCCGGCGCCGGCGGGCTCGGCGGCGCGGGCCGCCGCACGGATCGCGTCCTCGGTGGCGCCGTGCGCGCCCAGCAGCTCCGCGACGGCATCGCCGCCCGCGGCGAGCGCGAGCAGCAGGTGCTCGGCGCCCACCCTCGGGTGCCCGAGGTCGCGGGCGAGCACCCACCGCCCGCCCTATCGTCCGGCTCAGGTCGGGATCGTCACCGCGGAACATTCAGCCCTCCAGGAGACGGTGGTACTTGCGGTGCACGGTCTGCTTGGTGACCCCGAGCCGGATCGCGATGTCCCGCCAGGACCAGCCCGCCCGGCGCGCCGCCGCGACGCGCTCGGCCTCCAGCCGTTCCACGAGACGCCGCAGCCTCGCGACCGCGCGCAGTCCGGCGTCGAGATCATCCCCGTGCAGCGCCTGTTCGAGATCGGCGTTCACGGACATGGCGTCAGCATATGCTGACGACCCTGCGTCGTCAACATATGCTGACGCTCCGCCTGCCTCGCTCCTGAGCCGGGATCGCGCGGCCGCCGCCGACGTGGGCAGGCGCATCCCCGGTGGCCGGCACGGCGGCCTCGGCCCACCGGTCGCCCTTCGCCCGGGCGGCATCGATTCCACGGAGTGGGCCCCTGCTCACGACACCGGGCCGTCCCCCCCTGGGTCCCCCCTGCTCAAGGCCAAGTGACCGGCTCGTGCGGAGGCCCGGTGTCACCCCACCGAAACGGGCGTCACCCACCGGTGCCCGTACGGCGGGTGCCCGCCAAGGCGGCCGTGCCGTAACCGGGAACGCGCAAACCGCCTCACCTGGTGAGGACCACCTTCAGCGCGCCGGTGTCCTGGGCGTTGGCGAACGTCTCGTACGCGGCCTCCATCTCCTCCAGCGCGAAGCGGTGGGTGATGAACGCGGTGGGGTCGAGACGGCCCGCGGCGATCATGTCGAGCAGCGTCGGGGTGGAGTAGGTGTCCACCAGGCCCGTGGTGATCGTGACGTTCTTGATCCACAGGTCCTCGAGGTGCAGCGTGGCGGGCCTGCCGTGCACGCCGACGTTCGCCACGCGGCCGCCGGGCCGTACCAGGCGGGTGCACAGCTCGAACGTCTCCGGCACGCCGACCGCCTCGATCGCGGTGTCCGCGCCGAGCCCGCCGGTGAGCTCGGCGACCGCCGCGGCGGCGTCGTCACCCGGGCCGACCACCACGTCGGCGCCGAAGCGCTTGGCGGCCTCGAGCCGGGCCGGGGCGAGGTCGACGGCGACAATGTGGCTCGGGGTGAACAGCCGCGCCGACAGGATCGCGGAGAGCCCGATCGGGCCGGCGCCCACGACCACCACGGTGTCGCCCGGGCCCACCTTGCCGTTGAGCACGCCGACCTCGTACGAGGTGGGCAGGATGTCGGCGAGCATGAGCGCGGACTCGTCGGCGACCCCCTCCGGGAGCTTGTAGGTGGAGGTGTCGGCGAACGGCACGCGCAGGTACTCGGCCTGCGTGCCGTCGACCCGGTGGCCGAGGATCCATCCGCCGCCGCCGAGGCACTGCCCGAACATGCCGATCCGGCAGTACCGGCACCGGCCGCACGCGGTGATGCACGACACCAGCACCCGGTCGCCCTCGGCGATCGTGCGCACGGCCGCGCCGGTGCGCACGACGGTACCGACCGCCTCGTGGCCCAGGATCCGCCCCGGCTCGACCGTCGGCACGTCCCCCTTGAGGATGTGCAGGTCCGTGCCGCAGATCGTCACCGCCCGCACCTCGACGATCGCGTCGGTGTCGTCGATGATCTCCGGATCCGGAACCTCCTGCCAGGACCGGTTGCCCGGCCCCTGGTACACCATCGCCTTCATGCGTCCTCCTCCGGTTCCGCTGGGCTCTTACGAGGGGCGGTTCCACCGTCCCTCGGGCGAGCCCGCCCCACCCAGTGGCGGAAGGCCCCTCCTGCGCAGCCCTTCGTCACTCGATGCCCACCCGGGCGCGGGCGGGCCGACGCGGGAAAGGCGGATCCGTTACCGCCGGACGGCACGGTCAAACCCGCCCGGCGCCGGAGGAGCGTCAGGAAACGGCCGCGGCCTGACCGTACGGCGGGGCCGCGTGGTCGCCGTGCCGTACGGTGGCCCGGCCCGGCGGAGGTCAGGAGCCGGGGAGGATGCCGATGCCCGCGAAGCCGTCCACGCCGGGAAGGGGCGGCAGGGTGAGGGGCTCGTCCTCGAGCCACTCCCGGGTGGCGACCACGCCCGGCGGCACGAGCTCGAAGCCGTCGAAGAAGCGCAGCACCTGCTCGCGGCTGCGCGGGGTCGGCATGCCGGTACCGGTGCCCTGGTAGACCGCGCGGCCCTCGTCCACCTTCCGCTCGTCGAGGTCACCGCTGGTCAGGTGGGTGATCGCGAGCGCGCTGCCGGGCACGAGCCGGTCCCGCAGGGTGGTCACGATGCGCTCGGCGTGCTCCTGCTCGGGGACGAAGTGCAGGACGGCGAGCAGCAGCACCGCCACCGGCCGGGAGAAGTCGAGGTGGCCGGTGACCTCCGGGTTGTCGAGGATCGTCGCCGGCTCGCGCAGGTCGCCGTCGACCACGATCGTCTGCCGGTTGTCGGCGAGCAGGGCCCGGCCGTGCACGAGCACGATCGGATCGTTGTCGACGTAGACGACACGGGAGTCCGGGGCGATCGAGAGCGCCACCTGGTGCACGTTCTCCTGGGTGGGCAGGCCGGCGCCGATGTCGAGGAACTGGCGGATGCCGCGCTCGGCCAGGAGCGTGACCGCGCGCTTGAGGAAGCGCCGGTTCTCCCGCACGCCTTCCCTGACGTTCGGCGCGAGCTCGAGCAGCTTCTCCGCCGCCGCCCGGTCCGCGGCGAAGTTGTCCTTACCGCCCAGCAGGTAGTCGTAGATCCGTGCCGCGCTCGGAACCGTGGGGTCGATCCCGGGTGGCGCCTTTTCCTCGCTCATCTCGTCCAACTTTCCAGGGCGGTCACATCTGGTTGATCACCAACATAGTTGGATTGATCGCCCACCGCAGGACAATCGCCAAGCGGGCTCGCCGTACCGGGCGGGCGGCCTCGCTCCCCCGGATGGCCGCGGGTCGCGCGGAGGGGCTTCCTCGGCAGATTTCCGTCATATACCGTAGGAAATACAGGGTTTATGGATGCCGCGGTCCGGCGGGTCACGCCGCCGGGGCCTACCGGAGATCCACCGTCCGCCCACCACCCGCGAGGAGGGGACGCAGCATGTCCAGTGACTCCCGGTTCGAGATCCGGAAGATCGGCGGGCGAATCGGGGCCGAGGTCGTCGGCGTCGACGTGCGCGACCTGTCCGACACCGCCTTCGCCGAGATCAAGGCCGCGCTGCTGGAGCACAAGGTGCTCGGCTTCCGCGGCCAGGAGCTGACGGACGAGGACCAGATCGCCTTCGCCGCCCGGTTCGGCCCGCTCACCGGGGCCCACCCCACGGTGCCGTCGGTGGCGGGCAGGCCGGAGGTGCTCGCCGTCGACGCGGAGCAGGGCATCCGTTCCAACCACTGGCACACCGACGTCACCTTCATCCGCACGCCGCCGAGCATCACCACGCTGCGCGCGCTCGTCCTCCCCCCGTACGGCGGGCACACGCTGGTCGCCAACGCCGCCACGGCGTACCGGGACCTGCCGCGGGAGCTGCGCGAGTTCGCCGACCGGCTGTGGGCGGTGCACACCAACGACAACGACTACATCCGCCCGGCCCGCAACGCGAAGGGCGAGGCGTACCGCAAGGTGTTCACCTCGCGGGTGTGGAAGACCGCCCACCCGGTGGTCCGGGTGCACCCCGAGAGCGGGGAACGCGGCCTGTTCGTCAACGGGTTCGCCCAGCGCATCGTCGGCCTGAACCTCCGGGAGAGCCAGGCCGTCCTGCAGATCTTCCAGTCGTACGTCGTCCGTCCCGAGAACGTGTTCCGCTGGCTCTGGTCGCCGGGCGACCTGCTGGTCTTCGACAACCGGATCACCCAGCACTACGCCCCGGACGACTACGACGACCTGCCCCGCAGGCTCCACCGGGTGACCGTGGCAGGCGACGTCCCGGTCGGCGTGGACGGCCGGACGAGCCACACCATCGAGGGCGACGACGCCGCCCACTTCACCCCGGCCGCAGGCGCCGCCTGAGGCGACCGGCCCGGGCATCGAGCCCCGGCCCCGGCGGACGCCGACGCCGCTCTCCCCGCCGGCTTCTCCGGCAGCGCGCCGGACTCGGCGCACCGGCCGCGCGGCTCCCGCTCATCCCCGGCTGATCCACCGGTGCCCGCCGTACGGCCGGGCGAGGGACGCTGGCCGCCCGGGCTCGGACGGCCCGGGCGGCGACGCGCAAAGGGCGGCTACTGGAGGCCGCCGCGCACGGAGGTGATGCGCTGGGTGTTGAAGCCGAGCCAGTGCATCCGGCCGACGTAGCGCGCGTGCTCGACCTTGATGCACCGGTCCATGATCACGGTGACGCCGCCCTCCTCGGCGATCCGCGCCGCCTCCTCGTTCACCACGCCGAACTGGCCCCACAGGGCGCGGGCGCCGATCTGCACGGCCTCGCGGGCGATGCCGGGCAGCGCGTCCGGGGCACGGAACACGTTCACCACGTCCACCGGATCGGGCACCTCGAGCAGGCTCGGGTAGCTGGTCTCCCCCAGGATCTCGGTCTCCCGGGGGTTGACCGGGATCACCCGGTAGCCGTGCCGCTTGAGGTAGTAGCCGACGAAGTTGCTCGCCCGCAGCTCGTTCTTGGACAGCCCCACGATCGCGATCGTCTTCGCGGTGTGGAGGACGCGCTGGATGGTGAGCGGATCCTGGTAACGCGCGAGATCGGTCATGCCGCCCCCGCCTTCTCCTCCTCGAGCACCGCGGCGACGCGGGCGAACCCCTGCTCCAGATCCCAGATGAGGTCGTCGACGGACTCGATGCCGACCGACAGCCGCACCGACCCCGGCCCGACGCCGGCCGCGCGCAGCTCCTCGTCGCTGAGCTGCCGGTGCGTGGTGCTCGCCGGGTGGATGACGAGGCTCTTGGCGTCGCCCACGTTCGCCAGGTGCGACCAGAGGGTGAGGCCGGAGATGAAGCTCTGCCCGCCCTTGCGGCCGCCCGCGCAGTCGAACGAGAACACCGCCCCCGCGCCGCGCGGCAGGTACTTCTCCACCAGCGGCCGGTACCTGCTGTCCGGCAGGCCCGGGTAGGTGACGTTGGAGGCCAGCTCGTGCTCCTGCAGGTACCGCGCGACCGCGAGCGCGTTCTGCACGTGCCGCTCCATGCGCAGCGACAGCGTCTCCAGCCCCTGCAGCAGCAGGAACGCGTTGAACGGCGAGAGCGCGCCGCCCAGGTCGCGCAGGGTCTCGGCACGGAGCTTCATCAGGAAGCCGTACATGCCGAACGTCTCGTGGAACTTCAGCCCGTGGTAGGCGGGCGACGGCTCCGCGATCACCGGGTAGCGCCCGTTCGACCAGTCGAACGTTCCACTGTCGACCACGACGCCGCCGAGGGTGGTGCCGTGGCCGCCGATGAACTTGGTCGCCGAGTGGATCACGATGTCCGCGCCCCACTCGATCGGGCGGCACAGGTACGGCGTGGCGAACGTGTTGTCCACGATCAGCGGCGCCTCGTGCTCGTGCGCGATCGCCGCCACGGTCTCGATGTCGAGCACGTTCCCGGCCGGGTTGCCGATCGTCTCGCCGTAGAACGCCTTGGTGTTCGGCCGCACCGCCTTGCGCCAGGCCTCCGGGTCGTCGGGGTCGACCCAGGTGAGCTCCACGCTCATCTTGCCGAGCAGGTGCTTGAGCTGGTTCACCGTACCGCCGTAGAGCGCGGAGGACGCGACCACGTGGTCGCCCGGGCGCAGCAGGGTGAAGAACACGGCCGCCTGCGCGGCGATGCCGCTGGCGAACGCGACCGCGCCGCAGCCGCCCTCGAGGTTCGCCACCCGCTCCTCGAACACCGCGACGGTCGGGTTCATGATGCGGGAGTAGGTGTTGCCGTACTCCTGCAGGTTGAAGTAGGCCGCCGCGGACTCCGGATCCTCGAAGACGTAGCTCGTGGTCTGGAAGATCGGTACGGCACGGGCGCCGGTGTTCGGGTCGGGCCGCTGCCCGGCGTGCACCTGCCGGGTCTCGAACCCGAACTCCCGCGCCTCCTCTGTACGGGGGAACCGGTCGGTCACAAGTCCTCTTCCTCGACGTCAGTCGGCCCCGGCCTCGGCCAGGAACCGCCGGATGATGGGCGTCTGTCGCGCTTCCTCGAGCAGGAAGCAGTCGTGACCGTACGGCGCGTCGATCACATGGAGCTCGACCGGCTTGCCGAGGGCACGCAGCGCCCGCTCGATTTCCTCGGACGCGGAGGGAGGGTACAACCAGTCGGAGCTGAAGGCGATGAGCAGGGTCCGCGCACGGACCGGCTCGAGGGCCCGCTCCAGCGACCCGCCGCCGTGCTGCCGCGCCAGGTCGAAGTAGGTGAGCGCGCGCGACAGGTACAGGTAGGTGTTGGCGTCGAAGCGCTTGACGAACGAGCCGGCCTGGTGGCGCAGGTAGTTCTCCACCTGGAACTCCGGCTCGGTGATCGTGTAGCGGATGTCGTCGGAGAACTGCAGCCGGCGGCCGAACTTGCCCTCCAGCGCGACCGCGGACAGGTAGGTGATGTGGCCCACCATCCGGGCCACGCCCATGCCGGCGTCGGGCGCCCGGCCCGTGCCGTAGTAGCGGCCGCCCTGCCAGGCCGGGTCCCGCATGATCGCCTCACGCGCGATCGCGTTCCACGCCACCCCCTGCGGGTGGAGCGCGTGCGTGCTCGCGATCACCACGATCGAGTCGACCTCGTCGGGGTAGCTGACCGCCCACTCCAGGGCCTGCATGCCGCCGAGCGAGCCCCCGGCGACCGCGGCGAGCCGTTCGATGCCCAGCGCCCGCAGGAACGCGCGCTGGGTCCGCACCATGTCCCCGACCGTGATCACGGGGAAGTCCGGCCCGTACGGCTCGCCGGTCTCCGGGTTGATCGACGACGGCCCGGTCGTGCCGCGGCAGCCGCCGAGCAGGTTGGTGCAGACGACGAAGTAGCGGTCGGTGTCGAAGGCCTTGCCGGGGCCGATCATCCCGTCCCACCAGCCGAGCCCCTTGTTGCGCGCGCCGTCCCGCTCCTCGGCGCCGAACCCGTCACGCGTGCCCGCCTCGGGCGGCGTCTTGGCGATACCGGCGGCGTGGGCGTCGCCGCTGAGCGCGTGGCACACCAGGATCACGTTGTCGCGCAGCGGCGACAGGGTGCCGTAGGTCTCGTAGGCGACACGCACGGGGTACAGCTCGCGGCCGCAGTCGAGGGGAATCGGCTCCGGCAGGTCGAGGTACCGGGTCTCCACCACGCCGACACTGCCGGGTGCGACCGTCGGTACTGAGTGTGACATGGGGCCATGCTAGCCGCCGCCTTCCGTATATGGTCAAATACCTAGCGGCAAACCTGGGATTTAGGCAAAGGACGGATCTCATGACGACCACGGTCGACAACGGCGTGAACGTCAAGCACCTGCTCGACGCCCGTGAGGCCCTGAAGCAGCAGCCGGAGGCCGCCCAGTTCGTCTGGAAGGCGAAGTCCAAGTGGGAGCGGGGCGTCAACACCACCATCACCGTCAAGGAGTTCTACGGCCTCGGTGAGGACCGGGAGCACAAGAGCGAGTCGGTGTTCAAGGCCGACCACCCCGAGGTCTTCGGGGCCGAGGACGACGGCATCACCCCGATCGAGTACCTCCTCGTCGGCCTCGCGAGCTGCCTGACCGCCGGCATCGCGTCCGTGGCGCAGAACCGCGGCATCCAGCTCCGCTCGGTGGAGGCCACCGTCGAGGGCCGCCACGACATCCGGGGTATCCTCGGTGCCGACCCCGACGTCCGGAACGGCTACAACGACATCAAGGTCACGTTCCACATCGACGCCGACGCCTCGCGCGAGGACATCGAGGCCCTGGTGGCCCAGTCCCAGAAGCGTTCGGCCGTGTTCGACGCCCTCACCAACCCGACGGACGTCACCGTCGAAGTCGCCTGAGAGGTCCGGCCATCAGCGAGCAAGTCACCACGGTCGTCATCGGGGCCGGCCATGCCGGCCTCGCGGCGAGCCACTTCCTGAGCGAACGGTCGATCGACCACGTCGTGCTCGAACGCGGTGAGGTGGCGAACTCCTGGCGGAGGGAGCGCTGGGACTCCCTCCGCCTCCTCACCCCGAACTGGCAGAGCCGCCTGCCGGGCTTCCACTACGACGGCCCGGACCCGGACGGCTACATGTCCATGCCCGAGGTGATCAAGTTCATCGAGGGCTTCGCCGCGTTCACCCGCGCCCCCGTCCGCACCGGCGTGAACGTCACCTCGGTACGGCGCGGCGACGACGGCTACCACCTGACCACGAGCGACGGCGAGTTCCGCGCCCGGACGGTGGTGCTGGCGAGCGGCGCCTGCAACCGGCCGAACGTGCCCGGGCTCAGCGAGGGCGTGCCGCCGGAGATCGTGCAGATCACCCCGTTCGACTACCGCGGGCCCGACGCGCTCCCCGAGGGCGGCGTGCTCGTGGTCGGCGCGTCCGCCACCGGCGTGCAGCTCGCCGCCGAGCTGCAGCGGTCCGGCCGCCAGGTGATCCTCTCGGTGGGCGAGCACGTACGGCTGCCGCGCGTCTACCGCGGCCGCGACGTGCTGTGGTGGATGGAGCACTCGGGCGTGTGGGACCAGCGGTACGACGAGATCGACGATCTCACCCGGGCCCGCCGCCTGCCCTCCCCCCAGCTCGTCGGCACCCCCGAGCGGGTGACGCTCGACCTCAACGCGCTCACCGCCATGGGGGTCGAGCTGGTGGGCCGCTGGGCCGCGGTGCGCGACGGCGTCGCGCTGTTCTCCGGCGGCCTGCGCAACATGTTCACGCTCGCGGACCTCAAGATGAACCGCCTGCTCAACACCTTCGACGAGTGGGCGCGCGAGAGCGGCCGCGACGACGAGGTCGACGCCCCCGAGCGCTTCGAGCCCACCCGGGTCCCGTCGTCCGCCCGCCTGCGCATCGACCTGCGCAGCGGCGAGATCCGCACGGTCCTGTGGGCCACCGGCTTCCGCCCCGACTACTCCTGGCTCCACGTGCCGGTCGTCGACGAGAAAGGCCACCTGCGCCACGACGGCGGCGTGGTCGTCGACAGCCCCGGCCTGTACGCCCTGGGCCTGCCCGTCCTGCGCCGCCGCAGGTCCACCTTCATCAACGGCATCGAGTCCGACGCCCGCGAGGTCATCGACCACCTCGCCGGGCATCTGAACCACGCCGCGTGACGCCGTCCTCCGTACCAGCGGAGCCATGCAAAAGCCGGCCCAGCGACCCTGGGCCGGCTTATTTGCTGTGCAGCGGAAGCGCGAGCCTCCGTCATCTTTTCCTTCGCGATCGCGTCGGCGGCTCTCCTGGGCGGATCACGGAGTACGCACGCACGGCGGGGCCGAACCAGTCGTAGGTCGCTTTGCGATGGACGCTGACCCGCCCGGCGATGAGAATGACGACGCCCCGGAGACCATCGGGTCCACCGGCTGATCGCCGCGGTCATCCTGACGGCCCCGGGCCCCTCGTGCTCGTCGCCCGCCGAAATTCATGGTGGGCGGCCCCGAGATGGCGGGCCGGCCATACCTCGGTAACACGAAAAACCAGCTCACTCGCGGTGAGCTGGTTCGGTGGTGCCCCCTGCAGGATTCGAACCTGCGCACCCGGCTCCGGAGGCCGGTGCTCTATCCCCTGAGCTAAGGGGGCGCGCTGCGGGTTCAAGGTTACCAGTCGCCGAGGGGTGGTTGGGACATCGGCGGGGTCACGGATCAACGACCGGACACGGTTCGGGTGGAGAGTGGGCGGAGAGAGGGGGTTTGGTTTAGCCTCGCGGCCGTGAGTGATTCTCCTGGGCGTGTGCTGGTGGTGGATGACGACGAGGTCATCCGGCAGCTGATCGCGGTCAACCTCACCCTGGAGGGGTTCGAGGTGGAGACCGCCTGCGACGGACAGGACTGCCTCGACCGGGTGCTGGAGGTCCGGCCGGATGTGATCACGCTTGACGTGATGATGCCGCGGCTGGACGGGTGGGTGACGGCCACCCGGCTGCGGGACGACGAGCGGACGAGGCACATCAAGGTGATCCTGCTCACCGCCCGGGCGCAGGAGGCCGACAAGCAGCGCGGGCTCTCGCTCGGGGTGGACGCCTACATGACCAAGCCGTTCGATCCGGAGGAGCTCATCCAGCTCGTGCGCGAGCTGGCGCAGCAGGCTAGGGCGCCGCAGCACGGCTGAGCGCGGCCGGACGCGGCGGGACGCGGCGGGACGGGGCGGGAGCGGGCGGGACGAGGCGCGGGGCACGGCCGCCGACAGGGCAATAGCCATCTAGCTGGGCAAACGGGACAAATGACCTTACAGCGGTCTTAGGCGCCGGGGCGCATCCTGGACTCATCCTGCTGGTGCGAAGGAAGAAGAGATGAGTCCCGGCCACGACGAGTTCAGCACGACGGAGATCCTCGAGAGCGGACCTCCCCGGCGTCGCCGCCTCCCGAGGTCCGTCCTCTTCACCGCCGTCGCCGCGATCACGGTGACCGCGGGGGCGGGCGTGGCGGCCGCGACCACGACCGACACCCCGGAGCCCGGGACGCCGACGCCCACGGCCACCGCCACGGGCGCCCCGGCCCCGAGCGAGAGTCAGAGCCCGGCTCCGAGCGAGAGCCCGTCCGCCGGGCCGGACCGGGACGGGCGATCCCGGTGGCGCGACGGCCGGGGTTCGCGGTGGTTCCGGCCCTTCGGCGGAGGCATCCACGGCGAGTTCACGGTGCCCGGCGCGCAGGAGGGCCAGTGGCGGACGGTCGCCGTCCAGGTCGGCGAGGTGACCGCGGTCGACCAGGACTCGGTGACGGTCCGCAGCGCGGACGGCTACACCCGGGAGTACGCGGTCACGTCGGAGACCCGGATCAACGGTGACCAGGGGATCGGCGCGATCCAGGTCGGCCACCAGGTCGCGGTGACGGCCGAGGTGGAGGGCGGTACCGCGACCGCGCGCGCGATCCTCGACAGGGACCTGCGGCCGAGCCGTGGCTACCGGCACTACCGGAGAGGCCCCCACTGGCACGGCCGCGACAACGACCAACCTCACTCCTCACCATCGTCGCCGTCGGCCACGCCCTCGGCGACGACCACGGCCTGAGGGCTCACCACCCGAGGGAGCCCTCAGGCCGTGGCCTCACCCGTCCACGGTCACAGCCTGCGGTGGACACCCGGCCCCGGCTCCGCGTCACGCGGACCGGGGCCGAGGCATGTCGGCGGCCGCCCACCCAGCGCTCCGTGCGCCATGCCCCGCGGCACGGCCAAGGGCACGCCGACGTGAACGGCCGCCGGTACGGCCCGGCCGCACGGCTCGAGGTGCGCTCGCGCCCGCCGGTACGGCCCGGCCGTACGGCTCAGCCCTCGGGTTTGAGGTCGAGGCCGGCGGCGCGGGCCTGTTCGACGAGGAGGGCGGCGAAGTCCTCCTGGCCGTGGCCGGTGGCCACGGCGGCCTGGATGAGCTGGTGGGTGAGGGCGGCGAGCGGGACCGGGGCCTGGAGGGCGCGGGCGGCGGCGAGGCCGAGGTCGAAGTCCTTGCGGAGCAGCTCGGTGGTGAACGAGGGGGTGAAGTCGAGCCCGACCAGCGCCGGGGTCTTGTACCGGGTGAAGGTGGAGCCGACCACCGAGTCGTTGAGGAAGCCGAGGAAGGTCGCCCGGGGGATGCCGGCCTTCTCCGCCATCACGGTCACCTCGGCGAGCGCCTGGGTGAGCACGCCGAGCACGATGTTGTGGCAGAGCTTGGCGACGCGGGCGCTCTCCCCCTCGCCCACGTAGGTCACGGCCCGGCCGAGGGCGCCGAGCACGCCGGAGACCTCGTCGAACGCCTCCCGCGGGCCGGACACCACGAGGGTGGCGTTGCCCGCGGCGACGGCACCGGGGTTGCCGCTCACCGGGGCGGCGAGCAGCGCGGTGCCCTCCGCCGCGGCCCGGTCCCGGACGCGCTGCGAGACGTCGGGCGCCACGGTCGAGGTGTCGACGAGCACCCGGCAGCCGCCCGCGTCGAGCAGTGCGGTGGCGACCTCGGCGAACTGCGGGGAGTCCGGCAGCGAGGTGAACACCACGTCGAACCCGGCGAGGTCGGCGATCGCGTCGGCCACGGCCGCGCCGGAGATCGCCTCCGCCTTCGCCCGGGTGCGGTTGTACACGGTCACCTCGTGCCCGGCCGCGATCAGCCGCGCCACCAGGGCGGCCCCCATCCTGCCGACGCCGATCCATCCGATGCGGGTCACCGGCCACCTCCCGGCCTGCTGCGATCACCTCTCCGCGAGTCTGTGCCGCACCGGTCCGCCGCGTCAACGGCACCGCCGTACCGATCTGAGAGCGCTCTCAGACACGCTCGGCGTCCGTTGGGTAACAGCAATTGTTACCTAGTCAGCCCTTGACCGCCATGAAAGTTACAAACAATCTTAACAGAGAGCGCTCTCTTCATGATCAAGATTTCGGCACCCAGAGAGGGTTCCCAATGGGTAGATCGCGTTCCCGGCTCCTTGTTCCGCTCGTCTCGGCCGCGATGCTCATGGTCGCCGCCTGCGGCGGCGGGGGCGGGTCCGGCTCCGGCGGGCAGGGCGCGGCCTCCGGCGAGAAGATCAAGCTGACCGTCGGGCTGTTCGGCGACTTCGGCTTCGGGCCGCTGTACGAGGAGTTCAAGAAGACCCACCCCAACATCGAGATCGAGGAGCGCCAGGCCGCCTTCGCCGACCACCACACCAACCTCGCCGCGCGCCTCGCCACCGGCGCGGGCGCGGCCGACGTGGAGGCGATCGAGGTCGGCTACATCAGCTCGTTCACCGCGCAGCCGGACAAGTTCGTCAACCTGCGCGACTACGGCGCGGGCGAGCGGGAGAAGGACTACCTCGACTGGAAGTGGAAGCAGGGGCTGGCGAAGGACGGCTCGACGATCGTCGGGCTCGGCACCGATGTGGGCGGCCTCGCCATGTGCTACCGCAGGGACCTGTTCGAGAAGGCCGGGCTGCCGAGCGACCGCGACGAGGTGTCCCAGCTCTGGCCCACCTGGGAGAAGTACATCGAGGTCGGCAAGAAGTTCACCGAGAAGGCGCCGGAGGGCGCGAAGTTCTTCGACGGCCCCGGCGAGATCTTCCGGGCGATGATCGGCCAGGCCCCGGTCGGCGTGTACGACGAGAACGACAACATCGTCGTGGCCACGAACCCGCACGTGAAGCAGGCCTGGGACCTGAGCGTGCAGATGATCCAGGCCGGCCTGTCGGCGAAGATCGGCGCGTTCACCCCCGAGTGGAACACCGGCTTCGCCAAGGGCTCGTTCGCCACCGTGGTGTGCCCGGCGTGGATGACCGCCTACATCCAGGACCAGGCGAAGAACGCGGCCGGCAAGTGGGACATCGCCGCGATCCCCGGCGGCGCGGGCAACAGCGGCGGCAGCCACCTGACCGTGCCCAAGCAGGGCAAGCACCACAAGGAGGCCGCCGAGCTGGTGATGTTCCTCACCTCGCCGGAGAACCAGGCGAAGGTGTTCAAGAGCACCGGCAACTTCCCGTCGATCCCGGCCCTCTACGACCAGCCGGACATCCAGGACTTCAAGAAGGAGTTCTTCAACAACGCCCCCGTCGGCAAGATCTTCTCCGACGCGGCGCGCAACCTCAAGCCGCAGCACCTCGGCCCCAAGGAGGGCGACGTGCGCACGGCCATCGGCAACGGCCTCACCCGGGTCGAGCAGGGCAAGCAGTCGCCCGATGAGGCCTGGCAGCAGGTGCTGAAGGACGTGGAGAAGATCAGGTAGGCCCGGCCCCTCCGCCGACGTCGTCCGCGGGCCCGCCGGCGTACGCCACGCCACGCGGGCCCGCGCAGCCGGAAAGGAAACCGATGTCCGCTCCCGTGAAGGCGGAGGCCCGGTCCCGGCCCGCGCCGTCCCGCCCGGCCGGCCACCCGCGCCCCCGCCGGCACCTGTTCGACACGAAGATCTCCCCGTACGCCTACATCTCGCCGTTCTTCCTGCTGTTCTTCGCCTTCGGCCTGTTCCCGCTGGCGTACACGGCGTGGGTGTCGCTGTACGACTGGAACCTGCTGTCGTCGGAGCAGACCTTCGTCGGCCTCGACAACTACACCGAGCTGCTCGCCGACGAGTACTTCTGGAACGCGGCGTTCAACACGCTCTCCATCGGGGTGCTGTCCGCGGTGCCGCAGCTGCTGTTCGCGCTGTGGCTCGCCCACCTGCTCAACCGGCCGCTGCGGGCGCAGACCTTCTTCCGGGTCACCCTGCTGCTGCCGAACGTCACCAGCGTGGTCGCCGTCGTGGTGATCTTCAGCCAGCTCTTCGGCCGCGAGTTCGGGCTGATCAACATGACGCTCGACGCCTTCGGGCTCGGCCGCATCGACTGGCAGGCGGGCACCGCGACCAGCCACGCCGCGATCGCCACGATGATCATTTGGCGGTGGACCGGCTACAACGCGCTGATCTACCTCGCCGCGATGCAGGCCGTACCGCGTGAGCTGTACGAGGCCGCCACGCTCGACGGCGCGTCCACGTTCCGGCAGCTCGTCAGCATCACGATCCCGATGATCCGGCCGACGATCATCTTCACCGTCATCGTGTCCACGATCGGCTCGATGCAGGTGATCGCCGAGCCGATGCTGTTCGGCGCCCAGGTGAGCGCGGGCGCGATGGCCACCGGCGGTGCGGACCGGCAGTTCCAGACCCTCGCCCTGTACCTGTACGAGCAGGGCTTCCGCAGCTACGAGTTCGGCTACGCCTCGGCCGCGGCCTGGGTGATGTTCCTGCTGGTCGTGATCGTCGTCGGCATCAACTTCCTGCTGGTACGGCGGATGCGGGGGTCGCTCGACTCATGACGAACCGGCACTTCACGGCCTCGGTACGGCGGGCGTGGCGGAGCATCGCCGCGCGGCCGCTCACCTACCTCACCCTCACCGCGGTGGCGTTCTTCTCCGCGTTCCCCATCTACTGGAGCGTGGTCGTCGCCTCGCACGACAACTCGGCGCTCGCCCAGGTGCCGCCGCCGCTGCTGCCCGGCGGCAACTTCTTCGCCAACGTGGCCCGGGTGTTCGACACCGCGCCGTTCCAGCTCGCGCTGCTCAACTCGGTGCTCGTGGCCGGGTCGATCACGATCTCGGTGATGCTGTTCTCCACGCTCGCCGGGTTCGCCTTCGCCAAGCTGCGGTTCCGCGGGCGGAACGCGCTGCTCGTGCTCGTCATCGCCACGATGATGGTGCCGACCCAGCTGGGGATCATCCCGCTCTACATGATGATGATCAAGCTGGAGTGGACCGGCACGATGTACGCGGTGATCGTGCCGTCGCTGGTGAGCGCCTTCGGGGTGTTCTTCATGACCCAGTACCTGTCCCGGGCGCTGCCGACCGAGCTGATCGAGGCGGGCTGGGTGGACGGCGCGAGCACCTGGGGCCTGTTCTGGCGGGTGGTGCTGCCGATCGCCCGGCCGGCCGCCGCGGTGCTCGGCATGCTCACGTTCATGACGGCCTGGAACGACTACTTCTGGCCGCTCGTCGTGCTCACCCCGGAGAACCCCACCGTGCAGGTGGCGCTGTCCCAGCTCGCCGCCGGATACGTGCAGGACTTCACCCTCGGCCTCGCGGGCACCGCGGTCGCCACGCTGCCGCTCGTGCTCGTGTTCGCGCTGCTCGGCCGCCACATCATCGGCGGCATCATGCAGGGCGCCGTCAAGGGATGACGCCGGTACGGCCCGCCGTGCCCGAGCCGCGGCGGGCACCGTTCGCGGCCACCGGCAACGGCCCGTGCAGGGCACCGATCACGGAAGGAGAACGATCATCGACACCGAGACTCGGGGGCGGCCGGCGACGCTGAGCGCCGCCGGCCAGGACCACGACGACGTGATTTTCCCGGACGGCTTCGTGTGGGGGGCGGCGACCGCCGCCTACCAGATCGAGGGCGCCGCCCGTGAGGACGGCCGGGGTCCGTCGATCTGGGACACCTTCTCGCACACGCCCGGCAAGGTGCGCGACGGGCACACCGGCGACGTCGCCTGCGACCACTACCACCGGTACGCCGAGGACGTGGCGCTCATGCGCGAGCTGGGCCTGCGGGCGTACCGGTTCTCGGTCGCCTGGCCGCGGGTGCAGCCGGACGGCCGCGGCCCGGTCAACGCCCGCGGCCTCGACTTCTACGACCGGCTCGTCGACGAGCTGCTGCGGGCCGGGATCACCCCGTACGTCACGCTCTACCACTGGGACCTGCCGCAGGCCCTGGAGGACGCGGGCGGCTGGCCCGCGCGGGACACCGCGTACCGGTTCGCCGAGTACGCGCGGGCGGTGTACGACCGGCTCGGCGACCGGGTGCGCACCTGGACCACGCTGAACGAGCCGTGGGTGGCCGCGTTCCTCGGCTACGCCTCGGGCCGGTACGCGCCGGGCCGTACCAGCCCGGCGGACGCGTTCCGGGCGGCCCACCACCTGATGCTCGCGCACGGCCTGGGCGTGGCCGCGCTCCGCGAGGCCGGGGCCGGCGAGATCGCGCTCACCCTCAACCTCGCCCCGGTGCGCACCCCGCCGCACGCCACGTCCGAGCCGGACGCGGCCGCGGCCCGGCTCGTGGACGGCCTGCTCAACCGGCAGTTCCTCGACCCCGCGCTGCGCGGGAGCTACCCGGAGGACGTGCTCGAGGTGGTGGCGCGCCACGCCGGGCTCGGCCACATCCGCGACGGCGACCTCGAGCTGATCAGCCGGCGGATCGACCTGCTCGGGGTCAACTACTACAACCCGAGCGTGGTCTCGGCCCGGCCGGGCGAGCCGGCGAACCCGGCCTTCCCCGGCACCGAGGGCGTGCGCTTCGAGCCGCCCGCCGGCCCGGTCACCGCGCTCGGCTGGGAGATCGACCCCACCGGGCTCAGCTCCCTGCTCGTCCGGCTCTCCCGCGAGTACCCCGGCGTCGGCCTGCTCATCACCGAGAACGGCGCGGCGTTCGACGACACGGTGGAGCCGGACGGGGCGGGCGGCGACCGCGTCCCGGACCGGGACCGCATCGCCTACCTCGACGGCCACCTGCGCGCCGCGCACGCCGCCATCCAGGCGGGCGCCGACCTGCGCGGCTATCTCGTATGGTCACTCTTGGACAACTTCGAGTGGTCCGAGGGCTACCACCCGAGGTTCGGCATCGTGTACGTGGACTATGGGACCCAGCGGCGGGTGCCCAAGGACAGCGCGCTGTGGTATCGGGATGTGATCCGGCGGAACGGAGTGCGGTGAGCAGGACGAGACGACCGACGCTGGAGGCGGTGGCGGCCCGCGCCGGGGTCTCCCGGGCGACGGTGTCCCGGGTGGTGAACGGCCAGCCGACGGTCACCCCGGAGATCCGCGCCCAGGTGATGCGGGCGATCGAGGAGCTCGGGTACATCCCGAACTCGGCGGCCCGCAGCCTCGTCACCAAGCGCACCGACTCCTACGCCCTGGTCGCCTCGGAGCCCCCGTCCCGGGTCTTCTCCGACGATCCGCTGTTCTCGATCGTGATCCGCACGGTGAGCGTCGAGCTGGAGGCCGCCGACAAGCAGGTGGTGCTCATGCTCGCCAGCTCGCCGCGCAGCCACGCCCGCATCGAGCGGTACGTCGCGGGCGGCCACGTGGACGGGGTCATGCTCATCTCGATGCACGCCGCCGACCCGCTCCCGGCCGCGATCCTGCGCATGGGGGTGCCGGTCGTCTCGTACGGCCGGCCGGCGGTGAACGTCGAGATGCCGTACGCGGACAACGACAACGTGGGCGGCGCCCGCCGGGCGGTCGAGCACCTGCTCGCCACCGGCCGGCGCCGCATCGCCACGATCGCCGGGCCCCCGGACATGATCGCGGGCCAGGACCGGCTCACCGGCTACCGCGAGGCGCTGCGCGGCTCCGGGCGGCGGTCGATCGTCGCGGTCGGCGACTTCACCCGGGAGTCCGGCGCGGTCGCGATGCGGCAGCTCCTTGAGGACGATCCGCAGCTCGACGCGGTGTTCGCGGCGAACGACCTGATGGCGATCGGCGCGCTGCAGGCGCTGCGCCGGGCGGGCCGCCGGGTGCCCGACGACGTTGCCGTGGTCGGCTTCGACGACATCGAGGCGGCGAAGTTCACCGATCCCCCGCTCACCACGGTGCGCCACCCGGTCGTCGACCAGGCCACCGCGATGGTGCGCCTGCTGCTCACCCCGCCGTCCGAGCGGACCACCGACCGGGTGATCCTGCCGACCGAGCTCATCGTGCGGGACTCGGCGTGATGCGCGGTCACAGCCAGCCCATCTCCTGGGCGGTGCGGATCGCGGCGATGCGGTTCGCCGCGCCGAGCTTGGTCATCGCGCTCGACAGGTAGTTGCGCACGGTGCCCTCGGTGAGGTGGAGCTCCGCGGCGATCTCGCTCACCGAGGCGCCGCGCGCGGCGAGGCCGAGCGCGGCCCGCTCGCGCTCGGTGAGCGGGTTCTCGCCCGCCATCATCGCGGTGGCGGCGAGGTCCGGGTCGAGGTGCCGCCCGCCCGCGTGCACCTTGCGGATCGCCGCGGCGAGCTCGTCGGCGGAGGCGTCCTTGGGCAGGAAGCCCCGCACCCCGGCGGCGAGGGCCCGCCGCAGGAAGCCCGGCCGGCCGAAGCTCGTCAGGATGAGCACGGCCCGGCCGGGCAGCGACTCGGCGACGGCGAGCCCGTCCATGCCGGGCATCTCGATGTCGAGCACGATCACGTCCGGGTCGCAGGCGGCGACCGCGGCGGCCACCTCGTCGCCCCGGCCCACCTGGGCCACCACCTCGATGTCCGGCTCCAGGCCGAGCAGGGTGGCGATCGCGGTGCGCACCAGGTGCTCGTCGTCGGCGAGCAGCACGCGGATCACGTCGCCCCCCGCAGCGGGATCTCCGCCGACAGCTCCCACCGGCCGCGGCCGGCCGGCCCGGCCCGCAGCACCCCGCCCGCGGACGCGACCCGCTCGGCGAGGCCCGCCAGGCCGGTCCCCCGCTCCTCGGCGCCGCCGGACGCGGCGCCCGCCGGGGCGTCCGGCGCCCCGGGCCCGGCTCCGTCGTTGCGCATCCGCAGCACCACTCTTCCGTCTCGCACGCGCAGGCCGATCTCGCAGGCGCCCGCCCTGCTGTGCCGCAGCACGTTCGTCGCGCCCTCCCGCACCACCCAGGCGAGCAGCGTGGACACGTCCTGCGGCAGGCCGGCCGTGCCGGTCTCCGGCTCCACCGTCAGCGTGCACCGGACTCCCCCGGCCTCGAGCACGGCCCGCACGCTGCGCAGCTCGGCGTCGAGGTCGACGGTACGGTAGCCGCGCACCGCGGCGCGGATCTCGCGCAGCGCCTCCCGGGCGAGCCGCCGTACCTCGGCCATCTCCTCGGCGGCCCGGGCCATGTCCTTCCGGGCGAGCTTCTCGGCGACCTCGCTCTTCACCGCGATCGCGGTGAGGCTGTGCCCGACCAGGTCGTGCAGGTCGCGGGCGAAACGCAGCCGCTCCTCGGTCACCGCGAGCCGCGCCTGGGCCTCGCGGCCCTGCTCGGCGTCCCGGACCAGCTCCCACAGCCACAGCTGGAACCGGTTCGACCAGGGCAGCAGGATGCACAGCAGCGCGTTGAACAGCAGGGTCGCCGGGTCCGGCGGCGCCTTCAGCGCGACGATCGGGGTGACCAGGGTGGTGGCGACGCAGATGACGGCCGCCGTGCGGCTGCTCACCCCGAGCACGGCGAGGGAGGCCCAGGCCGCGCCGAGCGTGACCCACGAGAGGTACTCGGAGTGCGGCCCGGTGAGCAGCGCGAGCGTGACCGCTCCGGCGGCCGCGACCGTCCTGGTGGCGAAGCGTCCCGCCAGCACCGAGCGGACCGCGCGCAGGTACAGGACGGTGAAGACGGTGAGCCCGGCCGCCTGGGCGGTCACGCGGAGGACCGACACCCCGCTGGTCATCACGGCCTGGATCGCGGCCACGGCCGGCCCCACCCAGGCCAGCACCACGCCGGCGGCGAGCATCCAGTAGGTGAGCCGCCGCCCCCGGCCGAGCCGCGACCGGTCGCCCCTGCCGAGCGGCCACCGCGCGGGCGCCCACCGGCGGGACTCCCCGCCGGGCCGCCGGTCGTCCGCCGGTCCGCGCGTCCCGGCCGGCCGCTCGGCCGGTTGCGGTGCCGATTTTGGTGCCTGTCCCCGGGTCACGCCGTCCACGCCGTCGTGTCGAGCCCTTCCATGGCGCCCACCACGCTAACCGCGCCGGGTGTCCCACCGGAACAGCCGCCGGGCGAGCAGCGCCGCGACGACGAGCCAGCCGGCGAGGATCGCCAGGGACGGCAGCGCCGCGTCCCACTGCTCGGCGAAACTCAGCGGCTCGCCGAGGTCGCCGATGTGGTCGGCGCCGAGGAACGCGGTCCGGGTGATCTCCACGACCGGCGTGATCGGGACCAGTTCGGCGAGGATGCGCAGCGCCCCCGGCATCTGGGCCACCGGGACGAACAGCGGCGCGCCGGCGATCATCACCAGCAGCACGGGGAGCACCGTGACCTGGGCGAGCTCGGCGGTCCGGGTGATGCCGGAGAACGCGGCCGCGAGCAGCGTGATCACCGCCGCGCCGAGCACCGACGCGAGCAGCAGCAGCGGCAGGTTCGCGGGCGGGGAGCCGCCCTCGACCCGGACGATCCAGACCGTCAGCAGCGCCACCTGGGCGAGGTAGACGAGGAACGCGCTCAGCGCCGCGCCGCCGAAGATCGCCGCAGGTGAGGTCAGCCCGCCGTACAGCCGCTTGAGCACGAGCTCCTCGCGCCGCGCGGTGAAGTTGTTCACCAGGTTGACGAAGATCGCGAAGCTCATCATGAGCCCCGGGAGCCCGGTGAGCACGAAGATCTCGGCCGGTACGCCCGCGACGGGCTCGCCCTCGGGCATGAGCCGGGAGGACATCCAGCCCATCAGCACGGGCAGCAGCACCACGTTCACCATCGCCGTCTGGTTGCGGCCGAGCAGCCTCAGGTCGAGCCGCGCCAGCCGTACGGCGTGCCGGACGTCGGCCAGCACGGTGCCCAACGCCGTACCCGTCACCGGGCGCCTCCCACGGCCGCGGCCACCGGCTCCCCGGTGGTCTCGCCCACGACGCGCAGGAACACGTCCTCCAGCGTCCCCCGGCGCACCTCCAGGCGTTCCAGGGTGAGGCCGCGCTCGGCGGCCCAGTCGAGCAGCGGGCGCAGGGCCGCGTGCGCCCGCACGGCGGCCGGGCCCTCGGCGAGGGTGTAGCTCACCTCGCACCGGCCGTCCGCGCGGGTGACCGCAGGCGCGACGCCCGCGAGCACCGGCAGGTCCTCCCAGTGGACCTCGGGCAGCCGGAAGGTGATGCGGTCGCCCGCCTCGGCCACGACCTCGTCGACCGTGCCGCGCACGTGGATCCGGCCCTCGTGCATGATCGCCAGGTGGTCGGCGAGGCGCTCGGCCTCCTCCAGGTAGTGGGTGGTGAGCAGCACGGTGACACCCTCGCCGCGCAACCGGCCGATCACCTCCCAGGTGTCGCGGCGCGCCTCGGGGTCCATTCCGGTGGTGGGCTCGTCGAGGAAGAGCACCTCCGGGCGGGCGATCACGGCGAGCGCGAGGTCGAGCCGGCGCTTCTGCCCGCCGGAGAGCTGCCGTATCCGGGTGCGCGCCTTGTGGGCGAGCCCGACCAGCTCCAGCACGTCGCCGATGGCCGGCCGGTTCACGTCGGCCGCGAAACCGGCCCAGGCCGCCACCGTCTCGGCCACGGTGAGGTCCTCCAGGAACCCACCGTGCTGGAGCATGATCCCCACGCGGGGGCGGAGGGCGCGCCGGTCCCGGCGGGGGTCGAGGCCGAGCACGCGGACGCGGCCCTCGGTCGCCGGGCGGTAGCCCTCGAGCACCTCGATCGTCGTGGTCTTGCCGGCCCCGTTCGTGCCGAGCAGGGCGAACAGCTCCCCGGTGGCCACGGAGAACGAGACGCCGCGTACCGCCTCGAAGTCGCCGTAGCGCTGCCGGAGCCCGCTCACCTCGATCGCGGGGGTTTCCTGGTGCGTGCGCATGCCCCGATGATCGCGATCGCGGTGCCGTGCCCGACAGTCGCCGATATCACCACTTGAAGGTGGGTTCCGCACCGCTCCCGGCATGACAGGTGTCATGCCGGCGCACCCGCCTGGAAACCCGCCTAGAACGAGGGCGGGGTGTGGCGGGCGGCGAACTGGGTGAGCCGGTGGGTCCAGGTGCGGATCGCCACCCAGTCGCGCAGGTCGCGGCGGTTGCGGCGGCCCGGCGGGTCGACGCCGCCGAAGACCGCGATCGTGGTGGGGGTGATCCAGGGGAACCGGGAGAGGGAACGGTCCAGCTGCTCCCGGGCGCGGAGCCAGGTGGGACCGTGGTCGGTGCGGGGGCCGACGCCGAACACCGCGATCGGCGGCAGGCCGGTGCGGTGCCGCTTGAGGAACCGGCGGGCGTCCCGGTGCCAGCGGCCGTTGTACAGGGGTGCGCCGAGGACCACCAGGTCGTAGCGGCGGAGGGGTTCGCGTACGTCGCGCGCCGGGCGGCACTCCACCGTGATGCCCTCGAGGCACAAGGTCTCCGCGATGTCCTCGGCGACCTGCTTGGTCGAACCGTTTCGGGTCGCGAACGCCACCAAGGCGGTGGTCATCGCCATCACTCTCGTCCTTTCGGGATTGCGTTGGTGTCCGCGGTGCCCGCGGGCCGGGTCGCCGGAGGGGATCGCACGGAGGGACCCACGAGATCCACGATCGCCCCGAGGCCGCACCACACGCCGCCGACGACCGGGATCGAGCACGTCCGGATCGATCCGGGGACGGTCCTGGAACGGTTCGGAACTCGGCATCGAGGGCCACGCCGGGTGAAGGCACGGCAAAGCAGCGTCAACCACGGACGGCGACGGCACACCCAATGCCATTTGTGAGCATATCGCGTGCTGCTCGTTGCCAAGCCGTGTCCTGCGAATCGTAAATGTGGATTTTTGAGGTCGTGAGCAGCGGCGACACCGGGGATCGCATCACCCGGTACGGCCTGCACGCGGGGCGGCGAGGCGGGAAAATTTACGCCGGGACGCCGTCGGCACGGCCCGGTTGACGGGCCTGACCGGCCGCGCGGCATCAATGAAGGTCAAACTGCCACAAATCTTGTTAATTGATCATTCACCCTCGCTAGAGTCGTCCCCATGGCTGATCCACAGATCGATCCCGCAGGGAACACGCAGCAGTTCAAGGCCTTCGCGCAGCGCCAGCAGGAGGAGGAGGCGGCGGCCGGGCAGCGGAGCCCCGCCCTTCTCATCTCCGGGATCATCGTCGGCGCGATCGCGGTCGCGGCCATCATCTATCTCCTCGTCATCCGCTGAACGGGGGCGGCGGGCCGGAGGCTCGCCGTACGCACGCGCGATCCGAGGGCCCGCGCCCTCGGGGTTTTCGCGTGCCCGCGACGGGCGTCGCCGCCCCCGTCGGCACGCGGGTGGTCCACGGCCGTGCCGATCGGTCCACCCGGCCGTCCGGCCACGGGCGCGACGAGCGACGCGGAACCGGACGGGGGATGATCCGCCGCCCCATCCGGGGCGGCCGTGCCGCCGCTCACCGGCGCGTGCGCGAGGGGGCGTGCGCCGGTGCGGGCGCGCGGCACGAGGTCCTGCACGGACCGGGCGGATGAACGGATAGCGTGGGGACATGCTCCGGACGCTGTTCCTGCCCCGGCTGCTCGTGCTCCACCTGCTGCTCATCGGGGTGCTCGTCTCGTTCACCCTGCTCGGGCGGTGGCAGCTCGGTGTCTTCGAGGAATCGGGACGGCCGGAGGCCGCCGCCGACCCGGCCCCGGTCGAGGTGACCACGCTCACCTCGGTGGGCACCGGCTTCCAGGTGGAGGCGATACGGCGGCAGGTGACCGCCGCGGGGACGTTCGAGGCCGACCGGCAGCTGCTCGTCGCGGACCGTACGGCGGACGCCGAGCGGCCCGGCGGGCGGGCCTCGCAGGGGCAGGGGTACTGGCTGCTCACCCCGCTCCGGCTCGCCGACGGCACCCTGATCCCGGTGGTGCGGGGCTGGGTGGCGTCGCCCGGCGACCCGGCGACGGCCGTGCCGGAGGGGCAGGTCACGGTCACCGGGCGGCTGTTGCCACCGGAGCCGAGCGACCGCATCCAGCGCACCGGCGCGCTGCCGCGCGGGCAGGTGGCGACGGTCACCACGTCCGAGCTGATCAACGTCTGGACCGGGGAGCGGGTGCGCAACGGCTACGTCATCGCAACCCGGCAGGTGGGCGGGGGCACGCCGGAGCCGCGGCTCGTCTCGGTCGCGCCGCCGACGGCCGAGCGCTCGTTCAACTGGCGCAACCTCGCCTACGCGCTGCAGTGGTGGATCTTCGCCGCGTTCGCCGTGTACATGTGGTGGCGCCTGGTCCGCGACGCCGTACAGGAGCGGCGGCGGGCGGAGAGCGGGCAGGACGGCCCGTCGGACGACGAGCCCTCCGGGGAGGCGGACGCGGGCGGCCGTGCCGTCGCGGAGGCCGCCACCGCGGGTGACCGGCGGCCGGGGCCGGGCTGATCACGCCCGGGGATGGCCCCGCCCGGGGGACCGACCGCCGCGCGGGGCGGATATCGTGTGACACGTCCGCGAACCAGCCGTCCGGGTGCGGTCATGCACCGGACCCGTGATCAGCGAACAAGGTAGTGATCCGCCGTGGAATCCGCGCTCAAGTCGTTTCGCGTCATGGCCTACATCGTCGGCGTCATGCTGCTCGCCCTCGTCGCGGCGATGGTGCTCAAGTACGGCTTCGGCGAGGCCGCCGGCGTCGCGATCATCGGCCCGCTCCACGGCTTCCTGTACGCCATCTACCTGCTGGCCGCGCTGAACCTCGGGCTCAAGGCACGGTGGTCGTGGGTGTACCTGCTGGGTGTGCTCCTCGCGGGCACGATCCCGTTCCTGTCGTTCGTGGTCGAGCGCAAGGTCACCCAGCGGGTACACCGCGAGATCGCGACCGCGTCGAGCTGATCAGCGGCCGATCTGCCGGCGCCGGATGCGCTTGAGCCGCGCCCGCTGCGACTCGTCGAGCATGAAGTAGACGGCGACCGGCCCGCCGAGCAGACCGAGCACGATCAGCCAGGCGAGCAGGTTCGGCAGCAGCCAGAGCGCGAGCAGGGACGCGATACCGGCGCCCAGGTAGTACTTCCCAAGTGGCGACATATCCGGCCTTTCCTGTCGGGGGGTGACTCCCCGCCTGCCATTCTGGCCCGTCGCGGCGGGATCCGCGTCGCAGGCCCGGCACGCCCGGTCACGACCGGGCGGCCCGCGCGGCACGGTGTCCCGTCCGCGCCCCGTCCAACGCGGCACCGCCCGGGGAAGTTCCGGTGGAGCGCGCCATCCCGGCCGTACCGCCCCGGCCAGACCGTTGTGGCCAGGGGCGCGGGTCAGGGCCGCTCGACCAGGGCGCTGCCGCCGCCCCGGCGGGCGGGCTCGGCGACCGCCCGGACCCGGCCGTGGCCGAGGAACTCCACCGCGGTCGCGGCGCCGATCTCCTGGGTGGGCGCGAACTCATGGCCGAGCGCCGTGAGCGCGGGCCCGTGGGCGTCGATGAAGCCCTGCTCCGCCTGGGTCTGGGCGGTGTTGCGCTGGCTCGCCCGCGGCGCGGCGAGCGCGTCCGGCAGCGTCATGCCGAGGTCGAACCGGCCGACGAGGATCTGCAGCACGGTGGTGATGATCGTGGCGCCGCCGGGTGAGCCGACCGCGAGCACCGGGCGGCCGCCGGCGACGACGATGGTCGGCGCCATCGAGGAGCGCGGCCGTTTGCCGGGGCCGGGCAGGTTCGGGTCGCCCTCGGCCGGGCCGAACGTGAAGTCGGTCAGCTCGTTGTTGAGCAGGAAGCCGCGGCCGGGCACGACGATGCCGCTGCCGCCGGTCTGCTCGATCGTGCTCGTGTAGACGACGACGTCGCCCCACCGGTCGGCGACGACGAGGTTCGTGGTCTCCGGGCCCTCGGTCTGCTCGGGCACGCCCTTGGGGGCGGGGCTCGGCGCGCCGGGGCACGGGTCGTAGTCGCCGTCCGGCACCCCGGCCGGGGCCGGGTGGGCCATGGCCCGCTCCCCGACCAGGCAGGCGCGCTCCTTGGCGAACTCGTCCGATAGCAGCTCGCGCAGCGGCACCCGCACGTGGCCGGGGTCCCCGACGTAGGCGTTGCGGTCGGCGAACGCCAGCCGGGACGCCTCGAGGTACTCGTGCAGCCCGACCGTGCCGAGCGCCTCGAGGATGTTGAGCGCCTCGCCGACCGTGGAGCCGCCCGAGGACGGCGGGGCCATGCCGTACACGTCCATGCCCCGGTACGACACCCGGGTGGGCGGGCGCTCGACGGCCCGGTAGGCGCGCAGGTCCGACCGCTCCAGGAGGCCGGGCCGTACCCGCCGGGTGGTGCCGGGGGCGACCGGGGGCCGCTTCACGGTGGCGACGATCTCCTCGCCGAGCCGCCCCTCGTACAGCCAGCGGGGGCCGTGCTTGCCCAGCTCCCGGTAGGTGCGGGCGAGATCGGGGTTGCGGAACACGCTGCCGACCCTGGGCGGCCTCCCGCCGGGGAGGAACAACTTCGCGGTCGCGGGGAACGCCGCGAACCGCTCGGCGTTCTGCGCGGTCTGGTCGTGGAAGGTCCGGTCGACGACGAAGCCCTTGGTGGCGACCTCGATCGCGGGCTCGAGCGCCCGGCGCAGCGGGATCGTGCCGAAGCGGCGCAGCGCGAGGTCCCAGGTCGCCACGGTGCCGGGCACGCCGACCGACAGGCCGCTGGTGACCGCCTCGTCGAACGGGATCGGCGCGCCGTTCTCCTGGAAGGCGGTCGCGGTCATCCGCCGGGGCGCGGTCTCCCGGCCGTCGATGGTGTGCACCCGGCCGTGGCGGGCGTCGTAGTAGAGGAGGAAGCCGCCCCCGGCGAGCCCGGTCGAGTACGGCTCGGTGACGCCGAGCACGGCCGCCGCGGTGACCGCCGCGTCCACCGCGTTCCCGCCCTTGCGGAGCACCTCGAGCGCAGCCTTGCTCGCGTCGTGGTCCACGGTCGCCACGGCTCCGCCGTACCCCTCGGCGACCGGTTGTTTGCCCGGTCCGCCCTTGGGCGGCGCCGCGGCCGTGGCGGGCGGGGCGACGAGGGACACGACGAGGGTCGGGGCGGCGAGGAGGCCGACCGCCAGCGACGCGGAGCGTTTCACCCGGCACCTCCAATCCACGGGTCAGATCAGCATGACGCACGGAGTCAGGGATTTGGGATGCGTTGTCCGCATCCGGCCGGTGCCGGGGCGACTCCTTTACCGGCGCGAGGGTAACCGAATTGTCACTGGTAGCGTCTGTTCGGTCACGTTACGGTGCCAAAGTCGGCATTCAGTCGTCCTGACGTAACGAAAGGTGCCATGTCCCCGCCGATCCGGTCCGGCCTCGTCCCATGGTGAGCGTGGACGCGCTGCCCCTCGCCCTCGGCGGCCTCGCCGCGGGCCTGCTCGCGGGCTCCGCCACGTGTACGGCGGTGCAGGGCGGGCTGCTCGTCGGGCTGGCGCGGCCGTCCCGCGCCGGGCGGGCCACGGGGTGCGACGCCGAGCCCGGCCACGGCACGGGATGCGGACACGGGTGCGCTCCGGCGGTCTCGGACGGCCGGGTGGTGGCGGCGTTCGCGGCCGGGCGGTTCGCCTCCCACGTGCTCGCGGGCGCGCTGCTCGGCCTGCTCGGCGGCGCGGTACGGCTCGGCCCGACGCCGCGGGCCGTGCTGCTGGTCGCCGCCGGGATCCTCGTCGTGGCCCTCGCCGCCCGCCTGCTGCGGCGGGCCCGCCCGCGCGGCTCCCCCGGCCCGGCCGCGGCCGGGTGCCGGTGCACGCCCGCGGGCCGGACGCCGGATCGGACGCCGGGCCGGGGGCGGGCGCTCGCGCTGGGGGCGGCGACCGTGCTCGTGCCGTGCGGGACGACGCTCGGGGTCGAGGCGGTGGCAGTCTCCACCGGCTCGGCGGCGGGCGGGGCGCTGGTGATGGCCGCGTTCGCGGCCGGCAGCACGCCCGCGTTCGCCGTGCTCGGCCTGCTGCTGCGGCGGGCCGCCGCGACGAGGTTCGCCGCGGTCGCGGGGGCGGTGGCGATCCTCGCGGGCCTGTGGACGATCGCCTCCGGGCTGCGTCTCGGCGGCTGGCTGCCCGAGTTCGGCACGCCCCCGGCCTCCGCGGCCACCGCGATGGTCCGCCCGGACGGGGTGCAGACCGTGACCATCTGGGCCACGGCGGAGGGCTACCGGCCCGCCGTCGTGGTGCTCCGCGCGAACGTGCCCACCGAGGTCGTCTTCCGGGCCACCGAGGACGCGGGGTGCGCCCGCACGCTCAGCCTCGAGGGCCGCGACCTCGCGCTCCCCGCGACGGTACGGCTGCCGCCGCGCCCGCCGGGGCCGCTGCGCTACGTGTGCGGCATGGGCATGTACCCCGGCGTGCTCCACTTCCGCTGACGGGTGTCCCCCGGTCGGCCGCCGGCCGGAATGCGCGATTACTCTGCGCGACCGAACCGTTACATGTCAATCTGAGGGCATGAGGTTGTGGGTGACTTCAGCGGCCCCGGACGGGAACGGCACTGCGCCCGCCGTCGCCCAGGCGGCACCGGCGGGCGACGGCGAGGTCCGCGCCGCCCCGCCGCGCGCCACGGCCGCGGTGGCGGAGACGCACCCCCCCGGACCGGCCGCCCCGGCGCCGCCGCCCTCGCGGCGCCCGCCGTACGGCCCCGCGGACGGCATCTCCCTGGCCGCGCCCGTCGGCACGGCCGAGGCCCGCCCGGCCGTACCGATCCCCCGCACCCCTCACCAGGAGACGCCGCGCCCGGATCCGCCGCCCGGCGCGGCGCCGCACCCCGACGCGCCGCCGGACGCGGCGCTCCGTTCGAACGCGCCGCCGGACGCGGCGCTCCGTTCGAATGCGCCGCCTGACGCGGCGTGGTGGCCGGTCGGGCACGCGCGGCGGGACCACGCGGCGGAGGAGGAGTCGTTCCCGGACCTGCTGAAGGCGGCCCAGGCCGGGGACCCGCTCGCGGCGCACCGGCTCGGCCGGGTGTACGCGCGCCGCGGCGAGCCGATGTCCGCGCGGCTGTGGTGGGAGCGGGCCGCGCGGGCCGGGAACATCGACAGCGCGTTCAACCTCGGCGTCTGGCACGAGAAGCACGGCACGCTCGAGGAGAGCTGCGGATGGTACGAGGTCGCGGCCGGCGCCGGGGACCGGGAGGCCGCGGTCCACCTCGCCACGCTGCTGCTGGAGCACAAGGGCGACCTGGCCGGCGCCCGCCACTGGCTGGAGCGGGCGGCGCGGGCGGGCTCCCGGCACGCCGCGCGGCGGCTCGGGCTGCTGTGCGAGGAGGCCGGGGAGCTGCACGACGCCTACGAGTGGCACCGGGCCGCCGCCCTCGACGGCGACCTGAAGTCAGCGCACGACCTGGGGTTCCTCGCCTACACGGCGGGCGCGGAGGACCAGTCCCGGCAGTGGTGGGAGCACGCCGCGCGCGGTGGGCACATCGACGCCTGCTACCACCTCGGCCTGCTGCTGCAGGCGACCGGGGACCGGGAGCGGGCCGAGGCGACCTACCGGCTCGCGGTCGCGGGCGGGCACCTGCGCGCCGCCTCCCACCTCGGCGGGCTCGCGCTCGCCCGCGGCGACCTGCGCGAGGCCCGCGAGTGGCTGGAGCGGGCGGCGCGCGCGGGCCGGGTCGCCGACCAGCGGCTCGCCGCGTTCGTCTGCGTGGAGCTGGGGGACGCGGCGGCCGCGGCGCACTGGTTCGGCCGCGCGGCGGCGCGCGGCGACCCCGAGGCCGCCTACCACCTCGGGCTGCTGCTCATCGCGGAGCACGACGACGTGCACGGCGGCGGGCACTGGTTCCGGCGGGCGGCGGCGCAGGGCCACCACCGGGCCGCGGTGGAGCTCGGCACGCTGCTCACCGCGCTGGGCCGTACCGCCGAGGCCGAGCGGTGGCTCGCGCACGCCCCCGCGCCGGTCTGCACCCCCACGGTCGACCCGGAGCCCGCGGCCCGCGCCGAGCTCGCCGCCGCGGCGGCCGGGCGGCGCGGCGAGCCGATCGACCCGGACGACCTCGTGGAGATCCTCGGCACCTGGGAGCACGTGGCGCGGCGGCTGCGCGAGCCGGACGCGGCGCGGTGGCTCGCCGAGCGGGACGACCGGCACGCCGCCGCGGTCGAGTGCCTCGACGCGCTGCGTACCACCCTGCTCTGCCCGGGCAGCGCGCCGTGGCCGACGGCCGACGAGGTCCGCCGGGCGCTCCGCGTCGCCCGCGAGCTGCGCGCCCGGCTCAACCCGAACTGACCCGCCCGGCCCGGCCGGCCACGAGCACGACCCGGCCGGGCCGGGCAGGGGACCCGGCCTGCCCCGGGCAGGTCAGGCGGCGAGCACCGTCTCGACGGGGGTGCAGGGCAGGCCGTGGGCCTCGGCGACCGGCGGGCTGGTGAGCACGCCGTCGTGGGTGCTCAGGCCGAGGGCGAGGGCCGGGTCGGCGCGCAGCGCCTCGCGCCAGCCGAGGTTCGCGAGCCGCACCGCGTACGGCAGGGTCACGTTGGTGAGCGCGTACGTCGAGGTGTGGGCGACCGCCCCGGGCATGTTCGCCACGCAGTAGAACAGCGAGCCGTGCACGGGGAAGACCGGATCGTCGTGCGTGGTCGGCCGGGAGTCGGCGAAGCAGCCGCCCTGGTCGATCGCGATGTCGACGAGCACCGAGCCCGGCTTCATCGCGGCCACGAGCTCGTTGGGGACGAGCTTGGGCGCCTTGGCCCCGGGGATGAGCACCGCGCCGACCACCAGGTCGGCGGTGGGCAGCTCGCGCTCGATCGTGTACCCGGTGGAGACGAGGGTGCGCAGCCGCCCCCGGTAGATCGAGTCGATGTGGCGCAGCCGGTCGAGGTCGACGTCGAGGATGGTCACGTCCGCGCCCATGCCGACGGCGATCTGGGCCGCATTGAGCCCGGCCACGCCGCCGCCGATCACCACGACCTTCGCCGGGGCGACCCCGGGCACGCCGCCGGGCAGCACGCCCCGCCCGCCGTTGACCCGCATGAGGTAGAAGGCGCCGACCTGGGTGGCGAGCCGTCCGGCCACCTCGGACATGGGGGCGAGCAGCGGCAGCGTCCTGCCCTTCTGCACCGTCTCGTACGCGATCGCGGTGACCTTGCGCTCGAGCAGCGCCTCGGTGCACGCGCGGGACGCGGCGAGGTGCAGGTAGGTGAAGAGCACCTGCCCCTCGCGCATGCGCCCGTACTCCTCGGCGATCGGCTCCTTGACCTTGAGGATCATCTCCGCCTCGGCCCACACGTCGTCCGCGCGGTCCCGCAGCTTCGCACCTGCGGCGGCGAAGTCCTCGTCGGTGATGTGCGAGCCGAGTCCCGCGCCGCGCTCGATGCTGACCTCGTGTCCGTTCCGGACGAGCTCGTGCACCCCGGCGGGGGTGATGGCGACGCGGTACTCGTGGGGCTTCACCTCGGCGGGCACACCGATCTTCATTGGCCGGGTCCTTTCGTGTCCGGCCGGGCGGCGCGCCGTTGCGCCGGCCGCGGCCACATGCCGATGACGATGCCGTGGACAGGTGCCGTGCGTAAACGTTTCCGGATACTTGACCGTAGGTCGACGTCGAACGTTGACGATGAGGTGACAATTCGGTTATCTCGCACCGGGGGTGGACGCACCGGTCATTTGTGCTAGCGGTCCGCGGCCCGCCCGTCCCCGCCCGCGCCAACGGCGATCATCGCAGGTCAGGCGGGCTCCAGGGGGCACGGCGGACGGTCCGGACGCGGCGGTACGGTTGACCGCGGAAGTGCACAACGCCCGCGCCGCGTCCCACCGGCGCCGCGGCCGGACACCGCCGGTTGATCGTTTATCGGCAAGAAATCCGTCAGGCGCGACCGGGCACGGCCCGGCCACACCGGTGTCGCCCGCCCGCGTGTGATCCAATAAAAGGACACGAGAAACGAGATAACGGAGTGACCGTTGACTCCCGAGGAGATCGAGAACGCCGTCGCGGCGGGCATGCCGCGCGCGGTCGAGGACCTCAAGCGCCTGGTCGCCATCCCGTCGGTGGCCTTCCCGGGCCATCCTGCGGAGCCGGTGCTCGCCGCCGCCGAGGCCGTCGAGGAGCTGCTGCGTTCCGCCGGCCTGCCCCACGTACGGCGCATCCCGGTCGAGGGCAGCTTCCCGGCCGTGTACGGCGAGGCCCCGGCGCCCCCGGGCGCGCCCACCGTGCTGCTCTACGCCCACTATGACGTGCAGCCGGCCGGGGACCCGCGGCTGTGGCGCACCCCGCCGTTCGAGCCCACGCTGATCGACGGCCGCCTGTACGGCCGGGGCGCGGCCGACGACAAGTCCGGCGTCATCTCCCACGTCGCCGCCCTGCGCGCGTTCCGGGGCCGCTTCCCGGTCGGCGTCAAGGTGCTGATCGAGGGCCAGGAGGAGTACGCCGGCGAGCGCCTTGAGGCGTTCATCGAGGCGAACCCCGAGCTCGCCCGCGCCGACGCGATCATCGTGGCGGACACCGGCAACCCCAAGGTCGGCGACCCGGCGGTCACCACCTCACTGCGCGGCCTCGCCGCCTTCACCATCGAGGTCCGCACGCTCAAGGAGGCGATGCACAGCGGCCAGTTCGGCGGCCCCACCCCGGACGCGCTCGCCGCGCTGATCCGCATGCTCGCCTCGCTGCACGACGACAACGGCGACATCCGGGTGCCCGGCCTGCCCCGGGGCACGTTCCTCGGCACCGGCCCGTCGGAGGAGGAGTTCCGCAAGACCGCGGGCGTGCTCGACGGGGTGCGGCTCGTCGGCTCCGGCAGCCTCGCCGACCGCCTGTGGTCGTCCTACGCGATCACCGTCACCGGCATCGACGCGCCGAGCGTCGCCAACGCGGTCAACGCGGTCCAGCCGGTCGCCCGGGCCCGGGTGACCGTGCGGGTCCCGCCCGCGGGCGACCCCAAGACCGCGGTGGAGGACGTGATCGACCACCTGCGCCGGGTCACCCCGTGGGGGGCGAAGGTCGTCATCGACGACGTGGTGCTCGGCTCGGGCTTCCTCGCGATCCCGGGCGGCACCGCGCGCGGCGCGCTCAACCGGGCGATGGAGCGCGCGTACGGCAGGCCGCCGCGGGACATCGGCGCGGGCGGCTCGATCCCGCTCGTGGCGATGCTCGCCCGGCTCTTCCCGGTGGCCGAGATCCTGCTGTTCGGCGCGGAGGACGACGGCGCCTCCATCCACGCCCCGAACGAGCGGGTCGACCTGGAGGAGCTGCGCCGCACCATCCTCACCGAGGCCCTGTTCCTCGCCGAGTACGCCGGCGCCGCGGTCCCCGGCCGCTGACGCGGTCCCGGCCACGGCGCCCGGCGGCCGAGGTCCGGCCGTGCCGTACCGGCGGGCGCGCGGTGTCCTCCTCGGGTCTCCTCGTGTCACCCCCGTGACACGAGGAGACACGCCGGTGCGGCCGGTCAGGAGCGGGCGTGCGCCGCCGAGCGGCGGCCGCGCAGCGCGATCACCACGCCGACGACGAGCAGCAGCAGCCCGGTGGCGAGCAGCGCGATCGGGATGCGGGTCTTCAGCATGAGGATCTGGTTCTTGGCGTCGGTCGCGGTGCGCACCATCTCGTCCACGCTCTCCGGCGTGTACGTGGCGGTCGCGATGAGCGCGGGCTTGCGCTCCACGCCGTCGGTGGTCTTCAGCACCTCGTGGCGGCGCTGCTCCTGCTTGACCGGGGCGCCGCTCACCGGCTCCACCCAGTAGATGATGCGGGCGTCGTACCAGCGCTCGATGCGGACGTCGCCGGACTTGTCGATGCCCATCGCCTTCGCCGGCGCGTCGAACTCGTCGATCTTCGTGGCCGGGATGTTCTGCTCGTACCGGTAGACCGGGAGGCCGTCCACGACCTCCTCACCGGCGAAGTGCGCGTCGAACGCCCTGCGGGTGTTGGTGTTGAACACCTTGTAGGTCTTCTTCTCCGCGTTGAACGGGAAAAGGAAGATCTGGCCGCTCGGCGCGACCGGCTCGTCGTCGACGTTCGCCCCGCAGCAGTTCACGCCCTCCCCCGTGTACTTGTTGAACGCGCTGCGGAACCGCGTCAGCACGATGCCCGACCGGTTGTTGGTGGTGTCGTTCACCGAGGTGAACTGGTCCCACACGACCCGGTCGCCCTTCGCCTCCCGGACGTCGCCCTTGGTGGTGACGGTGATGTTGAGCGTGCCCTTGAGCACCTTCAGATCCGCCACGCTGAAATACTCCGCGTCGTTCGCCTGGAGCGTGGTGACGCGGTACTGATCGGCGGGAGCGGCGATCAGCTTGTCGGCGACCTGGAACCGCATCAGCGGCGCCAGCGTCGCGAGAAACGCCCCAAGTCCTACGAGCACGATCCCGACGACGCGGCCCATCGTTTCGCTCCTCCTGGGGGTGCGGGGGTGGGGGACAAGGGCTGGACAGCGTACCGTCCAGAACTTGAAACATTATTCCACTCAGGGGCTGTTGGTACGCTTTCCGACAAGTGTCACGAGGACAGGAGAACGTGGCCGAAACAGGTTCCAGGCGCGTGCCGGTGAAACGCGTCGCCGTCACCGCCGACCCCCACATCGACGCGCTCGACGGCGTGCGGGCGATCGCCGCGTTCGCGGTCCTCACCTTCCACGTCGCCATCGAGTCCGGCGCCGCGCTCGGCGACGACTTCTTCACCGGCCTGCTCGCGCGCGGCGACGTCGCCGTACCGATCTTCTTCACCCTGTCCGGGCTGCTGCTCTACCGCCCCTGGGCGACGGCCGCGCTCACCGGCGGACCGGCCCCCGACGTCCGGGCCTACCTGGTACGGCGGGCGCTGCGCATCCTGCCCGCGTACTGGCTGGTCGTGGCCGTGGCGATCGCGTGGTGGTCGCGCGACCGGGCCGGCGACCCGGGCACCTGGCTCGTTCTGCTCACCCTCACCCAGACCTACCACCCCGACCCGTGGTGGGTGGGGCTGGGGCCGAAGGGCCTGGCGCAGATGTGGAGCCTGTGCGTGGAGATGGCGTTCTACCTGGTGCTGCCGCTGCTCGCGGCCGGCCTCGCCGCGTTCGCCCGGCGGGCCGGGGACGACGTGGGCCGCCGCGCCCGGCGGCTGCTGCTCGGCCTCGCCGTGCTCGCCGTCGCCTCCCCGGTGACCGTGGTGCTCAGCCACCACCCGGCGTACCTGCCGCACCTCAACAGCTGGCTGCCGCGCTCGATGGCCTACTTCGCGTGCGGCATGGCGCTCGCCGTGGTGCTCGCCTGGGCGGCGGCCGACCCCTCCCCCGGCAACCCGGCCCGGCGGCTGCGCCGCTCGGTCGCCGCCGCCCCCGGTACGGCGTGGCTCGTCGCCGCCCTGGCGTACGCGATCGCGATCACCCCGGTGACCGGGCCGCGGTTCACCGGCGTCGAGGGGGTGTGGCCGGGCCTGTTCGAGACCCTGCTCTACGGGACCGTGGCCGCCTGCCTCGTGGCCCCCGCGGCGATGCTGCCCCGGCCGGGCGCGCTCGTCGGCCGCATCCTCGGCAACCGGGTCATGCGGTGGCTCGGCCGGATCTCCTACGGCGTGTTCCTGTGGCAGTTCGTCGCGCTGTACGGCTGGTACGAGTTCACCGGGCAGGCGTCGTTCACCGGGAACCTCCCCGGCAACCTCGCCGCGGTGGCCGCGATCACGATCGTGCTCGCCGCGGTCACGTATTGGCTGGTGGAGGAGCCCGCCCGCCGCCTCGGCCGCCGCGTCTCCGCGCGGCTGCGCCACCGGGAACGGCCGGCCGTACCGTCCGGCGGGCCCGTCCCGGCCGCGCCCCGGTACGTGAACCCCGAGCACGTGAACAGGAGCAGCAGTGGAGCCCTCTCCTGAGCCCTTCCGCGCCACGTTCGGCCGGTCGGTCCGGCTGCTGCGGGCGTTCCGCAAGGAGCAGACCGATCCGGACTTCTTCTACGGCCTGCTCGCCCGGGACACCGTCGCCCAGCTCGCCACCTACACCGAGCTGGCCGGGGCGCTCGTGTGCGACGTCGGCGGCGGGCCCGGGTACTTCACCGAGGTGCTGCGCGCCCGCGGGGCCCGGCCGCTGTGCGTCGACTGCGACCTCGGCGAGCTGATGGCGCGCGACGGCGCGGTGCCCGAGGGGGCGGTGCTCGGCAGCGCGCTGGCGCTGCCGCTCCGCGACGCCACGGTCGACGTCTGCTTCTCCTCCAACGTGCTCGAGCACGTGCCCGACCCGTGGCGCATGGCCGGCGAGATGGTGCGGGTCACCCGGCCCGGCGGGGTCGTCTACCTGTCGTTCACCAACTGGCTGTCGCCGTGGGGCGGGCACGAGACCTCGCCCTGGCACTACCTGGGCGGCCACCGCGCCGCCGCCCGGTACACCCGGAAGTACGGCCGCCGCCCCAAGAACCGGTACGGCGAGAACCTGTTCCCGGTGTCGGTCGCCGCCGCGCTGCGCTGGGCGCGCGGCCGCGCCGACGTCGAGGTGCTCGACGCCAGGCCGCGGTACCACCCGAGCTGGGCCACCTGGGTGGTGCGGCTACCGGGACTCCGCGAGATCGTGACCTGGAACCTGTTGCTGGTCCTGCGCCGCCGCTGAGCCGCCGGCCCGCCGCCGCCCGCTCCACCAGGCGGCGAGTACGGCGAGCGGGGCGAGCGCGAGGAGCACGGGCGGGAGCACGTCCCGGACGAGGATCGCCCAGGAGCGGAACGCGCGCGCCTCGGCGGCGAGGATCTCCACGTCGAGCGGATCGGTGGCGAGATCGGCCTCGAACGCGACGAGGCGCTCCACCCCGTCGGCGGTGCGCAGGGTGTCCCGCCGCCGCTCGCGCACCTGCACCGGCAGCCCGCTCTCCGGCTCCACCCACAACGTGCGGGCGATCGCGACGTACCGGGACACGGGCACGAAGCCGCCCGCGTCTTCCCGGGTCCCGGCGCCCTTGCCCGCCGGTCTCCCCTTCTTCGCCGGCTTCTTCTTCCGGCCCTGGTCGAGGCCGAGCGCCTCGGCGGTGTACACGTCCGGCAGGTCCTCCACCTTCACCGGGCCCGCGGTGGCGGTGTACCGGTACACCGGCAGGCCCGCCACGGTGTCCTCGCCCGCGAAGCGCAGCGTCACCTGCCGCCGCAGCACCGGGTCGTAGATCGGGTACTCGCGCCGGTCCGCGGCGAACGGCAGCCGGAAGGCGAGCCCGCTCTGCCGCGCGCCGGGGACGTCGTCCACGTACGACTCGCAGCAGTCGACGATCATGCCGGTACGGCGGTCGAACGCGGTGCGGCGCTCGTGGTAGTCGATGCGCTGCCCGAACTCCGTCTCCACGCTGGCGAACTCCACCCACACCGCGGTGCGCTCGTCCCCCGCCCCGGGGTCGCCGAGCAGGGTGGTGGTGGCGGTGACCGGCACGCCGCGGCGCACCTCGAGCGTGGCCGGGTCGAGGAAGGTCGCGTCCCGGTCGGCCAGGTGGTGGATCCGGTTCTGCTCCAGCGGCAGCACGAGCGCGCCGGGGTAGACGAGGGTGCGCAGCAGCACGGCCATGGTGGCGAGGAACGCCGCGGCGGCGAGCAGCGCCGTCCGCGCCACCCGGCCCCCCGCGCCGCCCTTCCCGGATCCGGTCATCGCGGCGCCTCGGCGTACGACGCGTCCCCCGGTGCGCCGCCCGGCCCGCAGGCGGCCGGGGCCTGCGGGGCCGCCGGGCGCGGGCCGTCGCCGGGCACGGCCGCGACGATCCCGCCCAGTACGGCGAGGCAGAGCAGCTCGGGCACAAGGCCGGCCGGCGGCGCGATCCCCGCCGATCCGCCGAGCGCCGCGCCCAGCCCGGCGAGGGCGAGCAGCGCGGCGGGCGTCCAGGGCGACAGCAGCGCGCGGGCGACCCGGTGCAGCGGGCTGCCGTCGATGGCGTGCCGCGCCGAGCGCACCCGGCGGGCCCACCACACGGCGAGGGCCGCGAGCGTGGCCACCGCCGCCCCGGCCACGCCGCCGGTCCACAGGCCGGCGAGCGGCGCGAGCGGCCACGCCCACCGGACGTCGATACGGGCGGCGCCCACCGGCGCGGGCCGCCGCCCGCGGCGGCCGGGGACGAGCGCGAGCACGACGACCGCGAGCACGAGGCCGAGCCCGGCGAGCAGCGCCACGCGGTAGGCGGGCTCGGGCTCGTAGCGCAGCTCGACGGTGCCGGAGGCCCCGGCGGGCAGCACCCACGCCTGCCGCCACCCGTCGAGCCGGGCCGGGGCGAGCCGGGTGCCGCCGAGGTAGGCCTGCCAGCCCGCGTTGTGGTTCTCGTTGACCACGAGGTAGGCGGGCGACGAGGCGGACGGCGCGGCCACCCGCAGCCGCCGCTCCTGCGGCCCCCAGGCGAGCACCGTGGCCGCGGCGGCCCGCACGGCACCGGTGCCGGAGACGGTGGCCGACGCCGCGCGCGCCCCCGGGGCCCGGTCGGCCCTGGCCAGCACGACGGAGCGCACCCGGTACGGGTCGGTGGCCGCGGCGGTCACCCGCGCCGGGCCGGGCGCGAGCCGTACCCGGGCGCAGGCGGCGAAGCCGAGCGGGCGGCCGTTGAGCACGTCGTCGAGGGTGCCGTCGACGATCCGGGTCTGCACGGTGCGCCCGCCGACGGTGAGCGTCGGCCCGAACCCGCACGGCAGCCGCAGCGGGACGTCGCCCGGCGGGCCGAGCGGCCGTACCCCGGGGATCGTGATGTCGGCGACCTCGACCGCGCGGGACGCCGCCGCGGTGAACTCGATGCGCAGCCGCCGCACGGTCATCTCCGGGAAGTGGATCCACCCGTCGCCGCCCACCCAGGCCTGCACCGCGTGGGTGTCGGTGCGGATCGTCACCTTCACCGGCGGCTTGCCGAGGTGCGAGTCGGGGAAGAGCAGCCGGATCTCCGAGACGCGGCGGCTGCGGCCGAGGTCGATGTCGAGCGCGGGCCGCCGGTCGGCGGGGTCGGCGTACCAGATCGTCTTCAGGTCGCCGTCGAACGCCGCCCGGCCGAGCGCCGCCGGGTGGCCGGTCGCGGTCGAGGACGCAGTGACGTGCGGGTAGCGCTTCGGCAGGTTGACGATCCGGTCGGCGGTGGCCGGGTCGGTGAGCACCGCCCGCCCGGTGACCGACCGGGTCTCCTCGTGCGGCACCGGGAACGTGCGGTCGAAGCCGTACCCGTCCTCGCGGAGGATCTCCAGCCGCCGCGAGCAGGACCAGGACGACGAGCCGCGCATGCAGGCCGGCGCGCCGTCCTGCGCGGCCAGGAGCACGACGTCCGCCGTGCCGTCCCCGGGCAGGCCGGGCACCGCGAGCGTGCGCTCCGGGCGCACCCCCGGCAGCGTCACCTCGGTGACGCCGACCCGGCCGCCCGCGCCCGCCGCGCCCCGCCCGGCGACCTTGGTGACCCGGATGCGCAGCCGCCGGGTCGGCCCGCTGGGCGGCTCGACCCGCTGCGGCGCGTCGGTCGGCAGCACCGCGACCCGCCGGGTCCCGGCGTCGGTCTCCAGCGCGATCTCGGTCACCGCCGGGCCGATCAGGTTCCGCTCGAAGGCGATCTCCAGGTACGGCAGGCGGGTCGGGGCGGTGAACTCGACCTGCAGCCACTCCCCGACCGGGCCGCGCCACCCGTCGGAGCGCCAGCTCGTGCGCGGGTCCCCGTCGAACGCCGCGTACGGCTGCCGCCCCGGCTCGCGGATCGCGGGCGGCGCGGTGACGTCGGAGGCGGCGGAGGATGCGGTGATCGCGGCGACGCCGAGCAGCCGGGCCGCGGCGGCGGCCTTCGCCCAGTTCGGGTCGAGCAGGTCGGTGGTGCGCGCGGCCTCCCCGGCCGGCAGCGTGGCGCCGGCGCTGCGCCGTACGTCGCCGTAGACGAGGTCGCGGCGGCGGAGCGTGTCGGTGAGCACGGTGCGCGCGTCCGGCGTCTCCGGGGCCCCGGCGTCGTCGCCGAGCAGCACCGGCGCGTCGTCGGTGAGCACCCCGGCGTCGGCGAGATCGAGCACGCCCTCCGGCGATCCGGCGGTCCGCACCGCCGCCCCGGCGGGCAGCACCGCGGCGACCGGCGCGGGGTCCGGCACCTCGTACACCTCGAGCGCCCGGTAGGGCTGGTCCCACCAGCCGGAGGCGATGCCGCCGGATCGCTCGCCGACGAACGGGCCGAACTCGGCGACCCGCCGCAGCCCGCCGGAGTCCTCCAGCGCCTGGTGCACCCGGGCGGGCCAGGCGGTGCCGAGCGTGTCCCGGGCGAGGTCGTTGCGCACGAGCAGGTAGCGCACCCCGATGCGGCGCAGCGCGAGGGTGATGCCCGCCGAGCCGGTGCCGTTCGCGATGCGCTCGTCGATCGCCTGGAGCAGCCGGGCGAGCCCGGCCGAGCCCCACGGCACGTTCGAGTGGGTCGCCCAGCGGGCGGTGAGCAGCATCTGCATCGGCTCGTCGAGCGGGCGGCCCCACTGGTACTCGCCGCGCTTGGAGCCCGGCACGACGAGCACCATGTGCTCCCCCGCGTTGCGGTTGAGCCAGGCGGCCGCGTCCCGCCAGTACGACGGCAGGTCGGGGAACGGCCCCGGCGGGGTGACCCCGGCGGTGGCGACGGGCGCGAGCGCGCAGACCACCGCGGCGGCGGCGAGCACCGCCGGGCCGGGCAGCGCCACCCGCGGCCGGGCCGGGTGCGGCAGCCGCAGCGGCAGCGCGGCGAGGCCGAGCGCGAGCGGCAGCCGGATCAGCGCGTCGAACTTGTGCAGGTTGCGGAACGGGGCGAGCACCCCGTCGAACGCGTCCCGGACCTGCTCGGCCCACGGGAAGGCGAGCGTGCCCGCGTGCCCGGCCGTCACGATCGCCACCCCGGCGAGCACGCACAGCGCGAGGAACGCCCGCTCCGGGGTGTCCCGGCGCAGCAGCCCGGCGAGGCCGAGCGCGGCCACGGCCGCGGTGACCGCGACCAGCCACGGCCGGGTGGCCTGCTCGTAGGCGGCGGGCAGCCACGGCGTGCCGTTCTCCACCAGGTGGGCGAGCCAGCTCGAGGTGCCGCGCAGCACGTTGAGCAGCGAGGTGACGCCCGTGGTGACCTCGGCGGTCTCGATGAACGGCAGGAACGAGAAGATGTACCGGCCGAGCAGCAGCAGCGGCACCAGCCACCACATGGAGACCGCCGCGACGCACCCGAGCCACCAGGCGAGCAGCGCGCGCTTGCGCGGCCCCGCGGACCGGGTGAGCAGGTAGAGGCCGGGCACCACGAGTACGGCGAGCTCGGCGGCGGCGTTCACCCCGCCGGCGAACGTGAACGCCACGGCGGACAGCGCGGCGGCCCGGCGCGGGCTCGTGCCGTCGTCGCGCGAGCCGTACACCAGCGGCAGCAGGATCCACGGCAGCACCGCGCTCGGCTGGAACTCCGAGGAGTTGAACCCGATGAGCGCGAGCGCGTGCGGGGCGAGCGCGTAGCCGAGCCCGGCGAGGACGCGGGTGCCCGGGGTGCCGACGCCGAGGGCGCGGGCGAGCCGCTCCGTGCCGAGGAACGCGGCGCACAGCACGAGCGTCATCCACAGCCGCTGGATCGCCCACGCGGGCACGCCGGCGGCGTCCAGGACGACGTAGAACGGTCCCATCGGGAACAGGTAGCCGTACGCCTGGTTCTGCAGGTGGCCGAAGTAGGCGTCGTCCCACAGGTGGAGGGCGCGCTCCAGGAAGCCGAGCGGGTTGACCGCCATGTCCATCTTGGTCTCGGAGATCAGCATCCCGGGCGCGGTGTTGAACGCGATCGCGCCGAGCAGCAGGCAGCCCGCGAGCAGCCGCAGGCGGTGCCGGAACGCGGCCTCCGGCCGCTCGGGCCGGAACGCGGCCTCCGGCCGCTCGGGCCGGGACGCGGACTCCGGCCGCATGCCGGGGGCTCGCCGGTCGGTCCCGGCCGCCCTGCGGGCACGGAACCGGGCGGCGAGGGCTGCGGCTTTGGTGGCGAGGCTCAAGGCGCGCTTCTCTGCCGGCTCAGAGGGGGTTTCGGGTCATTGCGGTCTCGCGGGGAGCGAGGTGGAACCGTGTTTTCCGAGCGTGTCCGCGCTTGTCCAGCTCCGCGGTTATCAGCGCGGTCATCCTAGCGCCGGTACGGCCCCAGGTGAACCGGTTTGCCCAGGCCCGGCATGCCTCCTGCACCTCGGCCCGCCGGGCCGGGTCCTCCAGCTCGGCGAGCGCCCGGGCGACCACGTCGGCGAGCCGCTCCCCGTCGCGCACCAGCCAGCCGGTCTCGCCGTGCCGTACCGAGTCGCGCAGGCCCGGCACGTCGTAGGCGACGGTGGGCACGCCGAGCGCGGCGGCCTCGATCACCGTCAGGCCCCAGCCCTCGAACTCGGAGGCGGTGACGTTGAGCCGGGCGGCGCCGAGCACGGCGTTCTTCTCCGGCTCGGCGAGGAAGCCGTGCAGGTGCACCCGGTCGGCGACGCCGAGCTCGCGGGCGCGCGCGGCGAGCCGGTCCCGCTCCGGGCCGCGGCCGACCACGTGCACCCGCAGGCCCGGCCACCGGTCGCGCAGCTCGGCGGCGAGCTCCACGACGCGATCCACCCGCTTGTGGCCGACGAGCCGGCCGAGGTACGTGATCACCGGGTCGCCGGGCGGCGCGGCGGGCTCGGCGACCGGGCGGGCGGCGGGGCCGCCGTTGTGGATGATCTCGATTGGCGCGATCCAGCGCAGCCGTTCGCGGAGCTGCCTGCGGGAGGACTCGGAGACGGTGACGGTGGTGCACCGGCGGTAGAGCAGGCGGGCGACCGGGCCCTCGATGAAGCAGCCGAGCCGGGCGACCGGCCGCGGGAAGAAGGCGTGGAACTGCCGGTCGTGCACGTGGTGCACGACCACGATCACCGGGGTACGGCGGGACACCACGAGCGGGGCGAAGAACGGGATGCCGTTCATGCAGTCGATCACGACGTCGAACCGGCGGCGGTGGAGCAGCAGCCACAGCGGCACGAGCAGGTAGACGAGGAAGCGGTTGCCCATGCGGCGCAGCTCGATGCCGTCGCGCCGCTCGGCCCGGGGCTGGCCGGGCTCGCGGCTGGTGGCGAAGTGCACCGTGGCGCCCTGGGCGACCAGGTGGCGGGCGACCTGCCAGGCGTACTGCTCGGCCCCGCCGGCGACCGACTGCAGCGGCTCGCGGAAGTTGAGCAGGGCGACGCGCACGCCCGCGAGCGGCCGGTCCGGCGGGGCGTCGGGCGTGCCGGAGGATGCGGAGGAGGGTGCCGCGTCCGGGGCGGCGACGGCGGGCCGGGTCGTGGCGGACGGTGGCGCCGCCGGTCCGGGCTCACCTTCCGCGTACCGTGCGACCACGTCGTCTCCTCACAGCGCGCTACACGTCGTCTCCCTCGGCCACGTCCCGCTCCGCCGGCGCCGGGACGGCCGCGCGGGGGGCGACGCCGGTCCGGCCGGGCCCGGTCACCTGCTGCCGTAGTTGTACAGCGGCCGGTCCGGCGGCTTGGGGGTGGGCGAGGCGACGTTGACGACGGCCACGGAGGCACCGACCGCGAGCACGGCTCCGGCGATCAACGCGGCGAACACCCGCAGCATCGCGACCTCTCCTTTCGCCGGGCGCACCGGGAACTAGAACGTGATCCAGGTCACAGCGTAAAGATCCTATCAAACCGTGTCCTGGAACTTACCGTGCAGTATGACGTGAGATTAGGCGTTTTCCCAAATCACAGCCGTACCAGGGTCAGTTCCGGTCCGGTATGAACCACGGTTCCGCCCGGCAGCCGTGACTGAAACCTGTTCCGGTCCGGCCCGCCGATGAGCACGTACCGCACGCCGCGCGCCCGCAGCGCCGCGGTGAGCGGGCCGTCCCCGGCGAGCAGCGCCCCGATCGCGCGGGCCTCGGGGTCCTCGCCCGCGACGCGCAGCTCGCCGCCGCCCGGCAGGCCCACGGTGAGCGCGTCGTTCCACAGCACCCGCCGGGCGAACATCTTCACCGCCGGGTCGAGCGTCACCCGGCCGCCGTTCCACGCGAACGCCCGGTGCGCGCTCCACGGTAGCGACACCAGCGCCCCCGGCGCCGGGTCGTCGTTCACCAGCGTCTGCACCCGCCGCCACTCCGCCGGGTACGGCACGGCGGCGAGCCGCCCGAACGCGCCCCACGCCGCGCCCGGCAGCACGAGCACCGGGGCGAGCAGCACCACCACCGCCACCGGCCAGACCGGGCCCGCGCGCCGCCCCGTGCCGGGCGCGGTGACGCGGGCGGCGAGCAGGCCGAACCCGGCGGCCACGAGCAGCGCCAGGGGCGCGAGGTGGGCCTGGCCGTCGCGGAGCGGGCCGAACCCCGGCCACCAGGCGATCAGCGTGCGCGGCAGGCCGGGCAGGTACGCCCCGGCGAGCGCCACCGCGAGCCCGGCGGCCGCGGCGGCGAGCAGCCCGGCCCACCAGGCGGGCCGCGCCGCCTCGCGGGTGCGCCCGGCCCACAGGTAGGCGGCGATCGCGGCGAGGCAGAGCGCGAGCCGGGCGGTCGCGGCCGGCCACTCGCCCTGGCCGGGCACCTCCGCCTCGGCGTTCCAGATCCCGCCGAGCGCGAGCAGGCTGCCCGCCGTGCCGTACGGCCCGTCGGCCCGGGCGGCGAACGCGTCCACCCCGGCCGGGTCGGTGGAGGCGGCGGAGAGCAGCGCGGGCACCGCCCACGGCAGGCAGTACGCGACGATCACCCCCGCCGCGGCGGCCGTGCCGCGCCAGGAGCGGCCGGGCCGGGTCGCGGCGACCGCGAGCACGGCGGGCGCGGACACCAGCATCGCCTGGAAGCCGCCGGCCGCGGCGGGCAGCAGGGCGAGCGCGAGCCGCCCGGTCCCGCCCCGGGCCGCCGCGCGCACCGCCCACGGCAGCCCGGCGTAGCCGAGCAGCAGCGCCCACTGGCCGAGCAGCAGCCGCTGGGCGAGGTAGGCGTTCCACGCGTACAGCACCGCCGCGGCGAGCCGCGGCACGAGGCGGCCGCCGGGCACGAGCGCGGCCGCCCCGGCCGCGGCGAGCACGAAGATCCCCAGCAGGATCGCCTTCTGCACCAGCTCGGCGGGCAGCACCCGCGCCGCGGCCGCCACCAGCAGGTCGCTCGGCACCGATCGGGGGAACCCGCCCGAGGGCCAGGCGAGCGGCGGGTCCGGCACGACCACCATGTCGTACCGGAGCACGAACCCGGGGCCCAGCGCGGGCCCGAGCGCCGCCACGCCCAGCACGAGCCCGGCGAGCGCGGGCGCCAGGGCGCGCGGCGCGGCGCGCCACCGCGCCCTGCTCGCCGGGCGGGCGGGCCTCACGTCACCTGCCGGGTTCCGGGTCGCGCGGCAGCCCCAGCATGCGCTCACCGATGATGTTGAGCTGCACCTCGGTGGTGCCGCCGTAGATGGTCATGGCGCGGCTGGCGAGGATCGCCCGGTTCCAGAACCCGGCGTCGCCGAGCTTGACGTCCGCGGCGGTCGCCGCGGCCGGGCCGAGCAGGCCCACCGCGCACTCGGCCACCCGCTGGGCGTGCGAGGTGGACAGCAGCTTGCGCACCGACGCGTCCGCGCCCGGCTCGGTGCCCGCGAGCTGCCGGAGGGTGACCCGCAGGCTGAGCGCGGCGATCGAGTGCGCCTCGCACACCACGGCGGCGAGGTCCTGCCGCTCGGCCGGGGTGAGCTCGCGGCCGAGCCGGGAGCACAGCCCGAGCAGCTCGCGCAGGCTCGCGCCGGAGGTGCCCGCGCCGACCGAGAGCGACACACGCTCGTTGGAGAGTGTGTTGCGGGCCACCCGCCAGCCGTCGTTCACCTCGCCGACCACGTGCTCGTCGGGCACGAACACGTCGTCGAGGAACACCTCGTTGAACAGGTTCTCGCCGGTCAGCTCGGTGAGCGGGCGCACGGTCACGCCCGGGGCCTTCATGTCGACGAGGAAGTACGTGATGCCGTCGTGCTTCGGCTTGTCGGGGTCGGTGCGGGCGATGCAGATGCCCCACTCGGCGTGCTGGGCGAGCGAGGTCCACACCTTCTGGCCGTTGAGCCTCCAGCCGCCCTCGACCTTCTCGGCCCGGGTGCGCAGCGAGGCGAGGTCGGAGCCCGCGCCCGGCTCGGAGAAGAGCTGGCACCACATCATCTCGCCGCTGAGCGTGGGCGGCAGGAAGCGCTGCTGCTGCTCCGGCGTGCCGTACACGGCGAGCGACGGCACCACCCAGGCGCCGATGAGCATCTGCGGCAGCCGTACCTTGGCGGCCTTCAGCTCCTGCAGGATGATCACCTGCTCGAGCGGGGAGGCGTCGCGGCCCCACGGCCGGGGCAGGTGCGGGGTGACGAACCCGGCGGCGGCGAGCGCGCGCCGCTGCTCCACGCCCTCCAGCCGGGCGATCTCGTCGATCTCGGCGCGGATCCGCGCCCGCAGCGGCTCGGCCTCCTCCGGCAGGTCGATCGTCATCTCGCGGGTGACGCCGGAGAGCGCGAGGCCGGCCACCCTGTCGGCCCACTCGGCCGACGGGCCGAGCAGCGCGCGCAGGGTGAGCGCCCGGCGGTAGTAGAGGTGCACGTCGTGCTCGAACGTGTAGCCGATGCCGCCGAAGGTCTGGATCGCGTCCGCGGCGCACCGCACCGCCGCGTCGGGGGCGGTCACCGCGGCGATCGCGGCGGCGTACGCCCGCTCGTCGGCCGACGGGCCGGCGGCGTCCTCGCCTGCGGCGTCGCGCGCGGCGTCGAGGGCGCGCAGCCCGTCCCAGACCGTGGCGCGGGCCTGCTCGAGCGCGACGAGCATGCGCGCGAGCTTGTGCTTGATGCCCTGGAACTGGCCGATGGGACGGCCGAACTGCACCCGCACCTTGGCGTACTCGGCGGCCTCTGTCACGCACCACGCGGCGAGGCCCGCGGCCTCGGCGCCGAACAGCACCGCGGCGATCTCGCGCACCTCGGCGGTGGTGAGCCGCTCGAGCACCCGCTGGGCGGGTACGACGAGGCCGTCGACCTCGACCTTGGCCACGCCGCGGGTGAGGTCGAGGCTCGCCAGCGGGGTCACCGTGGCCCCGGCGGCGTCGATCGCCACCCACTCCTCGCCCTGGTCGGTGCGCACCGGCAGCACGAGCACGTCGGCGACCGCGCCGCCGAGCACGTGCCCCGCCGTACCGGTGATGGTGAGCTCGCCGTCCTCGCCGCGCACGCCGGTGATCTCCGCGGTGAGCGCGACCGCACCGGTGAGGGTGCCGTCGGCGAACCCGGGCAGCAGCTCGCCGTGCGCCTTGCCGTCCGCGGCGAGCACCACCGCGCTCGCCAGCACCGTCGGCAGGTACGGCCCCGGCGCCACCCGCTCGCCGAGGGCCTCGAGCGCGACCGCCGTCTCGAGCAGGCCGTACCCGGACCCGCCGTGTTCCTCCGGAATGTGCAGCCCGAGCAGGCCCTGTGCGGCGAGCCCCGCCCAGAACGGCGGACGCTCCTCACGCTCGGCGGACACCGCGGCCCGCACCACCTCGCTCGGGATCTCGCGCGTCGCCCAGCCGAGCACCGACTCGCGCAGCGCCTGGTGTTCCTCGCTCAGCCCAATCGCCATGACGTTCCCTCCCGGACACGACCCGGTTAGAACTATATTCTGGACGCGGCCCGCTGAGGAGGGGCGAAAAATCATGATTCGCCGTCGGGTCCGCCGTCAGTCGTCGATCTGCACGGACTCGACGATCGTGTTGAGGTCGCGGAACTGGTCGGGCCGGGAGTCCGGCACGGTGGCGAACAGCAGGCCCGGCTTCGCCTTGCCGGTGCCGGCGACCACGACCACCGCCTGGGAGGTACGGCTCTCGCCGTCCACCTCGTAGGCGATGCGGTAGCCGAGCACCCAGCCGCGCCCGCCCGCGAACGGCTGGGAGGCGGTCCAGGTGACCTCCGTCGGCGCGGGCTGGTAGCGCAGCGTCCAGCGCGCCGCCCGGACCGCGAGCGCGCGGTACTGCTCGGCCGTGGACAGGTCGGCCGGGACCGTGCCGGGCAGCGGCGCCGAGGCGATCAGCGCCCGGGGGGCCCGGGCGGCTCCCGCGCGCTGCGCCGCGGTGAACGGCTTGGCCGTCGTCGTGGTCCACGGCTCGCCGAGCCGCGGGTAGGTGAGCCCGGCCTCCTCGTCCACCACGAGCCCGATGACCGGCGCGGCGGTGCCCGGCAGCATGTCGAGCGACTTCGCCCGCGGCGGCGCGGGCAGCCGGACCTGCGGGGTCGGCGTCGGCTCGGCGGAGGCCGTGTCCTGGGGGGCGGCGCCGGCCGCGCTCGCCCGGGTGGTGGCCGCCGTGTCCGGGGGCGGGTCCTCGTCGAACACGATGAAGACCAGGATCACGGCGGCGATCGTGGCGATCAGGGCGAGGAACGCGTAGACGGTCCGCAGCGGGATGTCGCCGATGCGCAGCAGCAGGCCGTCCGGCGGCTCCTTCCGGGAGGACGGCCCGCCGCCCGCGGGCCGGGCGGCTCCCGGGCGGGGCAGGTCGGCGGGCAACGGCCGCGCCCCCGGGAACGGTCCACCTGCCCTCGGCCGCAGGTCGGCGGTGGGGCGGTCCTCGTAGAACGGCCCCGGCGCGGGGACGCCTGCCGCACCCCCGGCGGGCGGCGGCGCGGCAGGCCGCGTGACACCGGGCCCGGGCGGCTGCGGGGCCCCGGGCCGCCCGGACGGCCGCGACGGCGACGACGGCGGCCCGGCCGGGGACACGCCGGGAAACGCCCACGCGGGCGGATCGGACGGCGGCCTGCCCGCGGGGTGCGACGGCCCCGGCGGAGCCGCGGGCTGCGGCGTTCGCCCCGCGCCCGTGGGACGCGAAGACCGCGGTGGAACGGCCGCGGCGTGCGGTGCCTGCCCCGGGGCCGCGGGACGCG